>Ga0194127_10000413_pt1 | contig 68000 bp, 62 predicted proteins | sample TA2KigC100mmetaG_FD_148624 | JGI IMG/M metagenome (GOLD analysis project Ga0194127, IMG submission 148624) | Freshwater microbial communities from Lake Tanganyika, Tanzania - TA2015036 Kigoma Deep Cast 100m | ecosystem: Environmental > Aquatic > Freshwater > Lake | place: Tanzania: Lake... | reverse complement strand
TGTCCCTGCAAGCTGTCAGCATGTAGTTTCTTATTTCAGTTGTTCGTTCTCTCATTTGCCCGCCATGTCGTATTCATATTGTATTGATGACAACAATATATGGTTATATATTGACAATGTAAATGAGACTTGTTGACAACAAAGCTGGAGGATTTGACAACAACAGGCATGATCCACTGTGCCTGGAAGTCTCCGAGGCGTTGATCCATACCCTTAAATGTTAAAACTGGAATTGCAAGAAAAAAATAGACTATTTAAGAAGCCAAAGTCTTTGATTGATAATAATTGCGTAAATACTCTGCTGGTGCAAGATACCCTAAGGTAGAATGTGCCCTTTTCCGGTTATAAAAGATCTGGATGTACTCAAAAAGACTCTGCCGAAGTTCCTCTTGGTTACGGAATTTTTTTCCGTAGATCCACTCGGTTTTCAATGTCTTGAAAAACGTTTCCGTTACGGCATTATCATAGCAGTTTCCTTTCCCGCTCATACTTTGGATAAAATGGTAATCTGCCAACTTTTTCCTGAACGATTTGCTGGCATATTGGACGCCACGGTCTGAATGGAAAATGACTCCTGACGGTGGCTGCCGATGCCGTACAGCCATGTCCAGAGCAGGATTGACTGTCGTTTCGGTCTTAAGGTTGTTACTGAGAGAATACCCGATGATCTCCCGATTGAAGAGTTCCATGATCACCGTCAAATACTGCCAACCGGTCGCGGTACGGATGTACGTGATATCACTCGTCCATACTTCGAAAGGCATTTCTACCGAGAACTCCTGCCCCAGGAGGTTTTGTGCTATGGGCTCATTGTGGTTCGAGTCAGTCGTGACCTTGAACTTCTTGGCACATTTTGCACGAATACCCAACTCTCGCATTAAACGGGCTGTCCGAGGGCGGCTGCACTGAAAACCCTTCTTCTGTAAAGCATTGGCAATCCTGGGACTTCCATAGGTTTCGAGGCTCTCTTTATGGATTTCCCTGATAGCCGTCATGATCTTCCGTTTCTCTTGCTTTCTGTTGCTTTCCGGACGCTGTGATCGGGTAACGGCGACGCATTGCTGCGCCACCGTCCCCTAAGAACCGTGCGTGCGGCTTTTACCGCACACGGCTCAAGCCTCGAGTAAGGCGCCGTGAGGCACCCGGCAACTCAACGGTGTCGTTTTCCACATCTGGGTTCTACGAGCGCTGAAGTACTCCCTCCACACTGGATCGTGCGGGTTTGCCTTCGTTTTGATTTTGACATGTCGCCGGATCGGCATGCTAGCTTCCAGAAAGAGCTGTCGCTCTCCTTGTCGGTCTGCCTCTTCGGCGACGAACATCCATTTTCTGCCTCCTCTGGTGTGGAAGTATTTGTCCATGATCCATCGAAGACCTTTATTTGGGTGTCGTCGTTTTGCCCATTTCCAGAGCATTGACCAGACCTCGTGGTCGTTTCGAGCAAAGACTTTTTTTGCGACACTGTGCCGGTGGTAGTTCGCCCATCCCCGCAGGACGGGGTTGAGGATACCGATAAGATCCGAATGTTTGATCGTCTTGTTCGCCTTGATGATTCCCTGCACCTTGGTGAGGTGGGCCTTGATGTTCGCTTTCGAGGGCTTGATAAATAGCTTGCCGCCGTATTTGCGCATGTTCCAGCCAAGGAAATCGATTCCTTCCGTAATGTGCGTTACCCTGGTTTTTTCCTCTGAGAGCCGGAGCCCTCGATCTTTAAGGAAGTCGACCAGTACTGGCATGACCTCATGTTCCAGCCACTCTTTCGAGTTTCCTGTGATGATGAGGTCGTCAGCGTAACGCACCAAGTGCATTTTCAGGCCACGGGCTCGCGGAAATGCTTCCGCAAGCGCGTGCTCGAGGCCGTCAAGGCACATGTTTGCCAGTCCCGGACTGATGATACCGCCTTGCGGCGTGCCCGAGGCTGTGGGAAAGAGCTCGTTGTTGAACACGAAGCCTGCCTTCAGCCATTTGTGGAGGATCGGCGTATCCATGGGGATGTTGTCGATCAGCCATTGGTGGCTGATGGCATCGAAGCACCCGGCAATATCGGCCTCCAAGATCCACTGTGCGGAATCGCGTCTGGCGAGGCAGATGAAACACTGCTCTGCCGCGTCGGCTGTTGACCGCCATGGCCGGAACCCGTACGAGTTGCCATCCGCAGTGGTTTCCGCTACAGGTTCCAGTGCAAGCCAGTAGAGCGCTTGCATGGCCCTGTCTTTCATGGTTGGGATGCCGAGAGGTCGTTGCTTGCCGTTCTTCTTCGGGATGTAGATCCTTCGAAGGGGAAGGGGCTTGTACCCCCTCCGTTTCAGCGATGCTGCGGCATTGGCCTTTGCTTTTGATGTTTTCCAGACGTCTCCGTCGACTCCCGGGGTGTTTTTCCCCCGGTTATCCGTCACCCGTTTGACGGCAAGGATTTTGCCGCTGTGCGAGTGGGTCAGCAACCACTGCAAGGCTTTCACCTTGCCATGACGGCCTTCCTTCGTTGCCTTTGCAATACGTGTCTGAAGCCTCCGGACCTGTCGCTTGGCCCGGGACCAGTTGATCCCATTCCAGTCGAGTCCGGAAGGTGCACATACAGTATTTACCGTATCCATTTGCTTTCCTTCTCTATGGGAGGTTCTTCAAGGTTCTTGCAATCCGAGACCATGAGGACGTCTGCCCGTTTTCACGTGGGGTGATGTTGCAACCCCTATCCGCCCCATTACAGGACGGCATTCGCTTCTTCCTCGTTCTTGTGCCCGCATTTCCATAGTCCGTCCTTGCGGTTGGATTGCCCGGTATTACCGGGCGAAAATACGGGGTTTCCGTGTTCCGCGTATCGAACATGCGGATGGGTTAGGTTCCGTCTTTCCACCGGCGGGATTTGTTGGCCGTGTGTGCCTCTCATGGAAGGGAGCATACCTGCCCGCGTACCTTTTGGTCCAAGCGTTGTCAGTGAGCTTTCGCTTGCTTACTATCACGATGGTTGCGACGATTCACCTAGGTTAACCATACCATCCTCTCCCTTGCCCCTCTCCGCCTGCTACTGGCAGATTCGGCTCTCCCTCACGGGGCGGCCTACGGTTTCCCGCGGGTACGTTTCCGGCAGCTTCACACAGGGCGATTACTCATCCTGCATGTGCCGGTGGGGGCAGTTGACGGCACAACTGGTTCTACAAAGAACAGTTCAAATACGCGACTTCGCGTCGCACTCCACGCATAATAGCTGCTGACAGAGATGCCGAGCACTCGGCACATCGTCCTGACAGCAAACGTATTCTTGTAATCACTGATAAAACTATAAATCAGTGATTTTCCCTCGCGAACACAGCGCAGGCTTTTTTTAATATTTCTCGCTCTTCGGTTACTAACCGGAGCTCCCGTTCAAGTTTCCGTATTTTTTCAGCCTCAGCATCCTTAGGATTACCGGTTCCAGGAAAAGCTTTTTCCTTTGATGCCATGTACTTGAGCCTCCAACGATACAGCACATGTGGGTTGATCCCGAGGGCATCAGCAATTTCCTTGGCGGTTTTATCGCCTTTAAGCGTGAGCTTGACGGCATCGATTTTAAACTGTTTGTCGTATTGACGGCGTGATTGTTGGTTCGCCATGATTCATACCTCCTTTTGGTTGGTAAGGTATGGCTTCTTTACCTGTCTATCAAAATATAGCATGTTCAGATAGATGGGCGCCGGGGGTGGTCCGGCTGAGAACAGAACAGCGTTTTTGCGGACGATTCAGCCCGTCACTGGAGGGTTGAGGTTTTCTGCAATCCCGCAAGCGAATTACGGCACATGAAACCGGATTGCCTGATCGAGCAGCGGCAGCGCCCGGACTTGATACACGCGGTTCTCGCCATACTTCCAGTCCGACTTTTCGACATGCGCAAGTCCAAAGAATCCTGCAAACCGGTCAATTACCCGATGCAGATAAGACGATATTGCTATCTCTTCCGGACTTTTGGAGTACATTGGAGTGATTTCGTCAAGAAATGCAGGAAACGCCCGGAGAAATGCATTTGCGTAAAACAGGCCGTCACGTTTTTCCGAGCCGAACCGGTGGAGCAGATAGAGCGTAAAGAGAAACGAGCGCTGCAGTAAATACATGGGGCCGTATCCGTCTCTATAGGCCCAGTTATACTGTTCTGCATAAACCCTGAAAAGCTCCGGCCAGATTCCGGCCATGCCATGCCGGTCAAGGATTGTCCGGCATTTTTTTGTCAGGATAAACCTGCCCTTGTATTTTCTGATGAGACCGGCATAACCCGCTACGATTCGTATAAGGTGGAGATCGAAATAGTCGGCCTCTTTCAGCAGCTGGTATGGAGTGCGTTCGGTACCGAAGGTATCGGTGCCGTTGATGACTATTGAAATTTCGCGAACGGTATTCCTGGGCAGATTTCCTGTGGCGGTTGGTTTGAGTCCCTTGTCGCCGATCGCGTCGGCAAGCGCCTTGAACAGCGCTGCTGCGGTGCAGTCCGGGTTTTGCGGAAGAACGTCGGCAACTGTGGCGATGTCAGGGGCCGCAAAAGGGGTGTTGAGAATACTGCGCATTTCTGCGGGCGACAAACCGGCAAAAGCATCGCGAGGCTTTGTGTTCTGCCGGATCATGAATTCTTGCATAAACTGATTGGCATCCTTGATGGAGCCGAACTCACGATGCTGTTGAGCCTCTTTCAGCGCCTGCATCACCTCATCCATGGGATTGCCCGATTTCTTGTTGTGCGGTCTGAAACAGCACTCGTCAAATGGTTTTCCGCTGCCACAGGGGCAGGGAAAAGAGTGATAGGTATTGCCGTTTATCATATCCCTTGATGGTAGAACTATTCAAACTGGTCGAAGATGTAAAACAGTCCGACCGATTATTCCACGGGCCGCCATATGCCGCCATAATTCTCGTCGTCGCTGCCGATGCTCATGCGGCTTCCGGCGACAGATTCCGCAGGTCCGCTGAGCGCCTCGATTTTAATCGAACTGACAGCCCGCCATACCTCGGTATGACGATTACGCATAACGGGCGCGTTGAAATTTCCGGTAATTTTTCCCGGCGAGTAGATGATCGACGCGAACGTTCCGTTATCTCCGTTGTCGTCTGCGGCCGACAGCCAGATCACCCCTTCAGGCGAGATATGCATGTCACTGATATCGCGGTTTGTCAGCCCGTTTTTCCATTTACCGGGTGCATTGACCTTCACGCCCTCGAGCCCCTTTCCGGTGAACTGAAGCTCATGGCGTTCGAGATCGATTGTGCCCCATCGGATGACGCCATCGGGAAATCGTTGCGATCCTCCTCTTTCGCCGAGCAGGAGCCATAACCGGCCATCAGCTCCTTCGATGCACGCAACGCCCTCGTACTGATCGCCAACCTGCTGCGGATTGTTATCTGCCAATACAGGCAGTTTCATGACGCCAAGAATAACGGCTTTGTTTGTTCCGGTATCGAGCCGAAGATGAAACAAACGCCCGAATTTTCCTTTCCATGTTCCTGATTCAGCCATAAGGTATTCGTTCGGGCGCGAGGGAACGGCGCATAGCGATTCCAGATCGCTTGCGCGGCCGTCGGGATCCGGCCAGAAGTCCACAGTAACGGGATGGAAAACCGGCGGAGCATCTGCCGGCAGCCTGATGATCGACATTCTGGGGCCGTTTTCGAACGACAATGCATCGTGAACGACGAGCCAGGAATTTCCGTCGATCTGCGCCATTCCGCTTATGCCTGAGGCTGAGGGCGGCGGCAAAGAAGCTTCAATCGCCTGATGAACAGTGCTGCAACCGGACATCGGCAGCCACAGTGAAAGCAGCAGCGCGATGACGAGAACCGGGAGATGACTCTGAATTTTCATGATAAGCAGGTGGTTGAGACGCGACAAGTTGTTATTATTAAAAAGGTATGTAATAGTGCATAAAAATGTGCAACCGTTATGCATTCCGGTTTTTGGGGCGCGTTATTTGAGCGCAGGTAAAATCGATAAATTCAAACGGAGCTGGTATGCATTTACTTTCATTTCGTTTTTCTGTCTCAACGGTTCTTTTATTTGTTTTTCTGCTCACGGACTTTGGCAGTGCGGAAGCTGAGACCTATTACCATGTTACCGTCAAAGCCATGCGGGAACCCTCTGATCCCGATGATTGCGAATGGGCTTGGGTAACGCTGGTCGAGATACCGAAAAGCAGGGCTTATCCGAGCGAGGCGGCGCTTGCGCAGCGTTACGGGGGTTCTCTTCGCGGCAGCGTGCTCGCTCTCGTCCGGGCCGACGCCTGGCGTTCGTCACATCGCCATACCAGCGAAGTCCGCTGCAACGGCCGTCGTTCGGAGATGGTTGTCACGTGGAGGGAGAGTCGCGGTGAGAGGGTATATGCAACAGGCGGACTGGACGATCCGAACGATCCGGACAAGATCAATTTCGGGTTTACCAGCAGGGAGATTCCCGACGACAACGGACGCTGGTTCGATCCTCGAAGCGCGGCTTACGTCGTTGCGGGCGTTCCGGTTCCGGCGGGAGGCGAGCCGGTCGAAATGCGAGGCGATTACCATATCAGGGCGGTCAATTACCTCGATCCGCTCAAACATTACGAACGATGCGGAAAAAGGTGGGTCGAGCAGTTTATCTCGGCGCTCGATAATTTCCATCTCAGCACCAGCTTTGAGCCGGGGGAGAACGAGCTTTTTGGCCAGACCCTGACCTCTCCCGCCAGAAAACGCATCTATGTCTACCAGATTATCCGTTCAGCCTCAAGGGAGCACCCGCACTGGCGACAGACAACGATGTAGCGCTTTTTTTTCATTATCCATTTATACAGCAGAAAAACCATGAACGAGACCATATCCACGATACTCAGGCGCAGAAGCGTGCGCGTCTATCGGCCCGATCCGGTCGGTCAGACCGAACTCGCAGAGATGCTCGAAGCCGGCCGTTATGCCCCAAGCGCCATGAACCAGCAGCCGTGGCACTTCACGGCCATCCGGAACCCTGAACTGCTCCGGAAGCTCGAAGAGAACTGCAGAAGCGCTTTCCTCGAATCGAATGTCGAAGCCCTGAGGGAGGTCGCACGACAGGAGGGATTCAGCGTTTTCTATAAGGCTCCGCTGATGGTCATCATCTCTGGAGATCCCGGTGCCCTGGCCGCGCAATACGACTGCACCCTTGCCATGGAGAACATGATGCTTGCCGCAACCTCGCTTGGTATGGGCAGCTGCTGGACGCATGCCCTCATGATGTTTCATGCCACCGAAAAAGGCAAGTCGATTTTCAGTGAAATCGGTTTGAGATTTCCTGAAGGTCACCAGCCTTACGCTGCGGCCGTCTTCGGATGGCCGGCGGAGCCGTATCCGGAAGCCCCGCCCAAAAAAGCGGATTGCTCCACCATTATTGACTGAGCGCCGGGGGGGGCTCTGCAAAGTAAGTTCCAAGGATCGGTGATCTGAAAAGTAACTGAGTCAGTGGGGGTAAGTAGGCTGGGGGTGAAATTCCCCCGGCCTACTTACCCCTTATTCCTTTTGCAAGCAGTTTCATTTCATGGTATTCATTGTTGGCCGGTTTTTTCTGCTTTTGCAGCAAGGTCACGGTAAAAATCCTTGAGATGTCGCGTGCCGGCAGCCGGGGCGACGTTGTCGAGTCCGCTTACCGATACCGCGAAGGCGAGTACGCCTGCCAGCGAGCGGTTGAAAATGCCGGTTACAAACAGCGCGGCATCTCCGATCCACATGGGAATGTGGGTGATCCAGGGGGACTTGCCGACGGCTTCGAAGGCCATGTTCAAGGTTTCGTTGAAGGTGTAGATGTCGGGGCCGCCCACGCTGATTTCCTTTTCATTGCTTTCGGCCGCATCGACGCAGACTTTGGCGAGATCTGCCCCGTGGATGGGATTGACGTGGTTTTCGCCGTCGCCGAGCATGAACATGTGTCCGGAACGCGCCATGGAGAGGAACATGCCCATATCGGAAAAGAAGCCGGTTGGCCGGATGACGGCATAGGAGATGCCCGAGGCCTGAAGGTCTTTCACGAAGAGTTCGTGGGCTTTGACGACATCGACGTTCATCATCTTCTCCGCATTGAAGACCGATATGTAGATAAACTTTTTCACGCCGTGCGTGAGGGCGTCCTCAAGAAGGGCTCTGTTGCCGAGATGATCAACCTGCTCGCTGGTGAGGTTGTCCTGGGGTTTGGTGAGTCCCATGCAGGAAAAAACGATATCTACGTCCCTGCATGCGTCTTTGAACGATGCAGTATCTTTGGCGTCTCCCTTTACCGTTGCTTCTATGAGCGAAGCTACCGAAGGTTCGAGGTTGGGTCCTTCGCTTGCAAGCTTTTCGGGGTTCCTTACGAGCGCGCGAACCGTATAGCCCCTTCGGGCGAATTCGCTTACGACAAATCTGCCGAGATAGCCCGATGCTCCGGCTACCAGCACTTCAGGTTTGTCCATGATCTCCGTTTCTTGTTTGTTATGTCCATTTGCTCTTTAAACAGTCAGCGCCGATTATTTGTTCAGCGGAATATACTCAGGCAGGATGCGCAAAATGGCGTTTATAACTGGATGCCTCATGAAAAGCATTTCCGCGTTTGCCAGGCGTTTGCCGAGTATATAATGCAAACGGTATACGCGGATAGGCGAAACAGGATTTCCGTTTGAGCTGAACCGGCGGGAGGTATTTCATAGGCCGTTTTACGCTATTCGGCTGGTTTGACAGAAGCCGGGCGGGTTATGAGCTGGTTGATGGTTGTCGTGAGTTCCGGGATTTTTACCGGTTTATGCAGGCTTTTGACGATTCCCGATCGTTCATGGTCCTTGTGGCCTATATCTTTGCCATAACCTGTCATGAGGATTACCGGAAGCAGGGGTCTTGCTTTGTGCAGTTCGACAGCCAGTTCGATACCGCTCATCAATGGCATTGTCAGATCAGTGATGACCAGATTGAACTGGTCGGGTTTTTGCCTGAAAAGTTCGAGAGCTTCGACAGGCGAATCCAGCGCGGTGACATTGAAACCGAGTTTCGTCAGCAATATGGTCATCATCCTGTTGTTGGCGGTTTCATCGTCCACGATAAGAATGTTACCGTTGCCGGGCATGGGAGAATCGTGCGTTCCGATTTTTCCGCAAGGAGTGTCGATGGTCGGAAGGTAGACATGAAACACAGTGCCTTTTCCGGGGGTGCTTGCCGCGGTGATTACCCCATTGCAGCCAGTAATGATGCCATGAACCACAGACAGCCCGAGACCGGTACCTTTGTTGACCGGTTTTGTCGTGAAGAATGGTTCGAACATCCGTTCGAGAGTTGCCTCATCCATACCGATGCCGGTGTCGGCTACAGTGAGCCTTATATACGATTTCTTCTGCAGTTTCGGATGCAGCAGCACCAAGGCGTCGTCCGGTACGATTTCCGTCAGTTCAATTGTCATGATGCCTCCCGATTCCTCCATCGCCTGAAATGCGTTGATGCAGAAATTGACGATGACCTGATGGATCCGCGACGGGTCGGCCAGGATATTGCTGCAGCTGTTGTCGATCCGTTGCTCGATGGAAATGGATGATGGTATTGACGGGCGCAGGAGTTTCAGCGCTTCGGCAATGACTGTCTGGACGCTTATGACAGAGGGTGTGCTTTCCTGGGCCCGGCTGAAAGTCAGGATCTGTTCGACAAGATTTCGGGAGCGTTCGGCGGCATGCATGATTTCCGTAAAATAGTCGTGGAATGCCTCGTTGTCGTCGGTGCTGCTTATGCCCATTTCGGCGTAACCGATGATGGGTGTAAGGATATTGTTGAAATCGTGCGCTATTCCTCCGGCAAGCGTTCCTATGGTTTCAAGACGCCGGGATTTGCGCAGGCTCGATTCAAGCAATCGCTTGTTATCCTCCTCCTGTTTCCTGTCTGTGACGTCTATGACTATGCCGACGTATCGCAGTATCCTTCCATCCTTGTCTTTATGGGGAATTCCCCTGGTCATGAGCCAGCGCACGGTTCCGTCGCTGTCGCGAACCCTCCATGTGCTGTTGAACTCAGCGCCTTTTTTCAGGGCATCGAGTGCGGTCTGTTCGGTGCCATCCCTGTCTTCAGGGATGATTGTCCTGAGCCAGTTGTCAAAGGATGGTTCGCAACTGTCAGGTTCAAGACCGTAAAGCTTCCAGATTTCACTGGACCATACGCTGGCGTTCGAAGGTGTTTCAGTTTCCCATAAACCAGCATTGACTGCGGAGAGAATGAATTGCGTCCGTTCATTGCTTTCGGAAAGCAGTTCCTGTACACGCTTGCGCTCGGTGATGTCGTTGATGATGGAATAAAGCAACTGCTTGCCGTCGATGGTAATTGGGCCGCTGACGACTTCGACATCGCGAATCGAACCATCCGCACGCCGATGCCTGAAAAGAAAGAAATTACATTTTCTTTCCACCGATCGCAGCATTTCCTTTTTAATTTCCTCTTCGGAAAGGGTATTGATTTCAGTGATTTTTTTTTCGAGGAGTTCTTCCTGTCGCCAGCCGTAGAAGTTCGCGGCAGCGGGATTGGCGTTGACGATGCTGCCGTCTTCAGGATCGATAATGAGCATGGCGAGATGTCTGTTCTGAAAGAGGCTGCGATAACGGGCTTCGCTCTGGCGCAACTGTTCCTCGGCGAGTTCCCTGGCCTTGCGGATTCGCAGCATCGTTATGCCGTAAGCGAGGTTGTCTGCCAGTTTGGTGAGCAGTTGCGTTTCTTCGTCGTCGAAGGCGTCCGGAATGGAGGAGTAGATGGTCAGGGTGCCGAATGCCGTGCCGTTTTTTTTCAGGGGGAGGCTTTGTGCGGACGTATAACCCTGTTTCAGGGCTTCTTCCCGCCACGGCTTGAATGAAGGGTCGGTCAGGGTGTTGCTGATCGAGCAAGCCTGTCCCGTACGAATCGCACTTCCTGTAGGGCCCTGTCCCCGTTCGGTGTCCGACCAGGTAATCCTGAGCTGTTCAAGGAACCCTTCTTCAATGCCGGCCATGGCTGCGGGGCGTACGGTTTTCGCTTCATCATGCTCGGCATATCCCACCCAGGCCATCCGGTAGCCTCCTGTTTCGACGACGATGCGGCAAATGTCGCCGAGCAGCGCAATTTCGTTATCCGCATGCAGCAGCGCATGGTTGCATTTGTTGATTGCAAGCAATGCGCGATTGAGTTTCCGCAGTTTTTCTTCAGCCTGTTTTCGTCCTGTAACATTTTCCATGGTACCGATAATGCGCGCTGCCCGGTGTTGGTCATCAAAGCCGGAAATACGGGCTTTGCTTTCTATCCAGATTGGTGTGCCGTTTTCCGGTTCCAGCTGATACGAAAGGAATACAGTATCCGTATTATCTTCAAGGGACGATCTGATGCGGGAAAAAAATTCTGGTGACTTACAGGGAGTCGGGCCATCTCTGCATAACAGGTTTCCGTTGTATCCGGACAAGGAGCAAGGCCGGTGAGTTCGTAATACCGGGGGCTCAGCAGAATAATTCCGGTATTCAGGTTCCATTCCCGGAATACTTCCGTGGCGATGTTCAGGATCAGTTGTGCTCTATGGGGGTCGGTATGCATGGTATTCGTTAATTCACATCCATGTTTCAGTTCCGGTCATGCTGCTCTGATAATTATTGCTGTGGATCTTGTGGAGAACCATGCTGAAAATACCCTGAAAAAAGGAACTTGCAGCCGTTTTTTTTTAGAAAGCCGGTGTATTTGCGTTTGATCTGCCGTTATTTTTACCGTTCTGTTTGCCTGAAATGTTTGAAGTTGCAGGGCGAACAATCAGTTCTTTTGGTATTTTTCAAAAACGAAATCTGACGCTGACCCATCATTCAAACCCCATTTTTCGGAGGTTACTCTCATGAACAATTTCTGCAGATCGCTCTTTGCCGGCATGGTTCTGATGCTCTCTGCCGGGTGCGCATCGACCGCCAACAACAATCTCAACAGCCTGCTGTGGATGCAATCCTCGGCGGAGTACAAGGCCAGCGCCGTGCAGACCTACAATGCTGCATTTCAAAACATCGACGCAGCGCTCGCAGATCGAAGTTGGACGGCAGCAATGGAACAGGATGGAGACTGCGTCTCCCTGCCGCCTGCGGTTGTAATGGATATCGATGAGACCGTGCTGGACAATTCAGACTATATGGGCAGACTGGTGCTTGAAAACGGCGCATGGAGTGCCGACACGTGGGACGAGTGGGTAGCCCTGCAGGAGGCTGCGGCCGTTCCCGGTGCGATCGAATTCATCAATGCCATGCGGGGTAAAGGTGTTCGGGTGATTCTCATTTCAAACAGGGAGTGCAGGAAACGAAGCGAATCGGGAGAGCCATGCCCGCAGCAAACCGATACGATCGCCAATCTCCGCAAAGCAGGCATGCTCGATCCAGGGCCTGAGACCATTCTGTTGAAGGGCGAAGAACCGGGTTGGACTTCCGAGAAGAAAAGCCGCAGAGAGCGGGTTGCCAAAAAGTACCGGATCGTGATGCTTTTCGGCGATGATTTCGGCGATTTTCTTCCGGGCGTGAAATCCGCCATCACTCCGGAGGAGAGAGATCGTCTTGTCGGCGAGTACCGGGGTTATTGGGGCAAAAAATGGTTCATGCTGCCTAATCCAACCTATGGTTCCTGGCTGGACATACTGAGCGAACCGAAGTCGGGATATATCAAAACTTACGGTAACAAGTGAGATACGTGACAGGCAGGCATCCGGCATTGTTGTGCAGTCGTATCCTTACGACAAACAAATATTGCATTCCGTTATAACGGGAACTCCACCTTCATCCCTGCATAGCCGGGTTCGACGGGGCAGTGGAGGTTGCGGCGGAAGTAGAGAGCTGCGGTCTCTCCTGTGCAGTGGCAGGGGATTATTCTGCCAATGTCGAAAGCGTTCAACTCCTCGACCGTTCGGTTGAGCCGTTCCGGAGATGCCGTCGACAGATGGAATCCGCCGATAAGGGCGGCAATGCGGTTTCTTCCGGTAAGTTCCGTGACATAACGCAGCGTGTTGACGATGCCCGAGTGGCAGCATCCGGCAATCAGCACCAGTCCGTCACGGGTTTCGAACCATATCGAAAGATCGTCCTCGATCGCGTCGGGTATGGCGCCTTCGGTATCAAGGTAGAATGGTCCTCCGGTATCTTCGAACCCTGTCTGCCGGGGGACGGGTCCTGTAATTCCGGCTCCGCAAGGAAGTACCGAGGGTTGTTCGATGAAGTTTATCCTGTTTTCCGGCAGTGCTGCAAGCGTCGCCGAGACTTTTTCAGGCATGAAGGTCGGTTTCGCAATGCCCTCACGGATGCTGTAGCGTTTCCGGAAAGCGCCGGGATGGAGGTAGACGTCGGCTTCTGGCGCAAGGGAAAGCACATCGCAGACGCCCCCCGTATGATCGTAATGGCCATGGCTCAATACAAGCTGCCTGACTTCGGACAGATCGACGCCAAGGGCCGCTGCGTTAGGCAGAAGCACATTCTCCCTGCCGGTGTCGAAGAGGACGGTACAGGTTCCCGTTTCGATCAATGCGGCAAAGCCGTGTTCGGCAGTGCAGCATTCGGCCGCGTTGTTGTCTGAAAGAATGGTGAGCGAGAGGTTGATGCCGTTCATGGCTGAGTCCATGCTTTTTTTTGATTCCGGTGTGCAGTTCATAAAAACAGCCCGCCTTTGGGACGGGCCGCTGTCGAATCGGTTCATGTGGCTCTCAGAGTCCTATTCTCAGGCCGAGCATCACGTTATGGCTGTCGATACTGATTTTATCCAATCCATCGAATTCCGCATCCGCGGTTATCAGATAACGGTATTTGGCATCGAGCTTGATCATCGGAGCGATGCTGAATCCTGCGCCGACTCCCACCTGGCCGGCAAGAACCGTGCTGCTGTCGTCGGATAAGCCAAAGCCTTCAAGTTTTACATCGGCCAGACCTATACCGGCGGTAAGGTAGGGAGTGACAGGATTGATCGGCAGATCGAGATCGATGTATCCGTTAGCCATGTAGGTAACCATTGATACATCGATGTCGCTCTCCTCGATACCGTTATTCTGATAACCGATTTCGCCTTCAAGGCGCAGATTTCCGCTATCAAGACCTACGGCACCGGTAACGGCATATCCGGTGTCGTAAGGCCAGGTAAAACCGCTTCCGAGATCTGAATCTTCCATCATGGCGATTCCGACGGAACCGCTGACGTAAGGTGTTGCCGCACGGGCAGAAGCCGTCGTGCCGATTAGAAGGACGGCGGCGGCGAGAGCTGTTCTCCATATGTTCATCGTATTATCCTCCGTAATGTTGTCGTTCAAGAGACAAATGGGCGTTGTGCCCATTGGTAATGTACATACAGCAACCGAGTCTTCAAATCCATTTTCGTGTTTTGCTGCAAGACGTTATGCCGGTTTGGTTGCGAAATGGTTATTTTACGGTCGGTTTTACGAGACAGCGAACCGCACATAAAACAAAACGTACCATGCAGAAGGAATCGATAAGTATTCTCGGATGCGGCTGGCTCGGCCTGCCGCTCGGCGTCGCACTCATGAAGGAAGGGTATTTCGTTAAAGGGAGCACCACGAAGGAGGCGAAGATCGACCTGCTTCGCCAGGCTGGCATCGAGCCTTATCTCGTGACGCTCGATCCGGACATCGACGGGGACGACCTCTGCGATTTCCTGCAGAGCGACATCCTCGTCCTCAATATTCCGCCGTCGAGGAGGGAAGATATCGTGGAGTTTCATATCCAGCAGATTTCTTCGCTTATCGACGCTCTCGGGCAATCTCCGGTGCGATCGGTGCTGTTCGTCAGCTCCACGTCGGTCTATCCTATGCTCAATCGCGAGGTGAGCGAAGAGGACGCTCTGGATCCGGATTCGCCTTCCGGGCAGGCACTGCTGCATGCCGAAGAGATGCTCATGCAGGAGAGCGGGTTCCAGACTACGGTGGTGCGATTCGGCGGGCTTGTCGGGTATGAACGGGGGCCCGAAAGCTACCTTGCGCGCATGACGGAGATTTCGGCACCCCGGCAGCCAATGAACCTGATCCATCGGGACGATTGCGTGCGTATCATCATGGAGATCATCCGGCTCCGGCAGTGGGGTGAGGTGTTCAACGCATGCAGTCCGGAACATCCGCTACGGATCGATTATTATCGTCGCGCTGCCGAAGCATCCGGTCTTGTGCTGCCGCCTGAAGCCGAGACTGCGGAACCGGCCGCCTTCAAGCTGGTCAGCAGCCGGAAACTCGAGAACGCGCTTGGCTACACTTTCATGCATCACGTGCAGTAAGACGCTTATGGCTGTAACACACACGGCATTCCTGCTGGCGGCGCCGTCGAGCGGTTCCGGCAAAACCACGCTCGCTCTCGCCCTTATGCGGATTTTCGCAAAAAGAGGACTCAGGGTTCAGCCGTTCAAGTGCGGGCCCGACTACCTCGATACCCGTCTGCACGGATTGGCCGCATCCTGCTGCGGCAGACAGAGCAACGGCATCAACCTCGATACCTTCATGGCCTCGGAGCGGCATACACGCGAACTGTTCGCCCGGCATGGCCGAAATGCCGATGTTTCTGCAGTCGAAGGCGTCATGGGACTATTCGACGGAGCCGAAAAAGCAGAGGGAAGCAGCGCGGAGATCGCAAAACTGCTCGATCTTCCGGTTATCATGGTGCTGAACGCAAAAAGCATGGCCTACTCGGCGGCCCCTCTGCTCTACGGGTTTCGCACCTTCGATCCGGACTTGCGGCTTGCTGGAGTGATTTTCAATCAGGTCGGTACGTCCTCTCACTACAGCTACCTCGAGGCGGCAGCGAAGGATGCCGGCGTCGAACCGCTTGGTTATGTGCCCCGAAACCAGCGGATCTCGATCAGCGAGCGCCATCTTGGCCTCAATACCTCGCCCGATTACGACCGCGACGCGATCATCGAGGCCATGGCGGAGCATGTCGCAAAGACCGTTTGCATTGACCGGCTCCTTGAAATTGCCCGGACTGTTCTGCCCGAAATCGATGCGCCGCGGCTCTCCGCTCCGGAGTCTGCCGGTTCTCGAAGGAGGATTATCGCCGTCGCCAGGGACGAAGCGTTCAACTTCCTTTATGATGAAAACCTGACGGTGCTGCAGGAGCATGGGGAGGTTGTCTTTTTCAGTCCCATGGAAGATCGTTCGCTTCCACGGGCGGATCTGCTCTATCTGGCTGGCGGTTATCCTGAACTGCATGCGGAAAAACTCGCTGCCAACCGGGATATGCGCGAAGCCGTAACCGCTTATTGTATGCGGGGAGGCGCAGCCTGGGCCGAGTGCGGCGGGCTGATGTACCTGGGAAAAACGCTTACGACAGCCGATGGAACTTCGCATCCTATGTGCGGGGTGCTCGATCTCGATACGAGCATGCAGGATGCCCGGCTGAGCCTCGGCTATCGCAAGGTCCGGTTCGATAGCGGTTATCCTCTGGAGCTTCGCGGCCACGAGTTCCACTACTCCCGAATCGTCCGGCAGGGCCTGTTGCAGAACGCGGCATCGGTCAGAAACACCCGGAACGAGCCTGTCGGTACCGCACTTTTCCGCACCGGAAACACCTTCGCCTCCTATGTGCACCTCTATTGGGGAGAACGGCGGGATTTTCCGGACTTCCTCATGGCAGCGCATCTGGCATAGGGGGGGGATATATTCTCACAGGAGTCGCGGTATCTGTTTTTTCGATCGCGGAATTTCCGGTCTTTGCGGTTACCTCGAAACCGCAGGATATCGGGTGTCAAGGATGGGGTACGAGTTGTGCGAAGCGCCGAAAACAACGGTGGACGATCGGATATAATTTCTCAATACCGTTACAGGATGAACTCCATGTCGTAGCCGCCCTGCTCGCTCTCCTCGATGAAGCCGGCCAGCGTTTCGACGAAACCAAGGAATTTTTTCGGATCGATCCTGCGAAGCCAGGCAATTGCTGCGGGCTTGTCCTGCCAACCGAGCAGAATGGTCTCCTCTATTCCGGGATCGATTTTTTCTGCCGCTTCTCCGATAATGTTGTTCAGGCTCCTCAGATTTCCGTTCGGCAGGTAGGCTTCGTCCCAGCTGTCCAGACCGTTGCCGGATTCGGAGACGAACGGCAAGGTATTGCAGGCCTCGACGATGCCGTAATGGAAAAGCGAGGCACAGTCGTGAGCGTCGATTTCGAGAGTCGCATAGGCTCTGTAGCCGCTGTCCCCGAGACGCACCCGGTTGATGGTGCCGGTCCGGCAGATGGAGAGTTCCCGGTGTTCCGGCTTGCTGTCGTCGATGAGAATATGATGTACGTTCATAACCGCCCCGTTTCGGAGGTAGAAACCTTTAATGGATGGAAGCTGTTTTGCTTTTACTGCCGATTGCTTTTCCTGGCTTATATTTATATAATTAATTTTGGTTTATCGATGCGTATCACCGGTCGTTCGGAGAACTGTGATTTTCATGGACTGTAAAACAAACATATTTATCGAGCAAGAATGGAAGGAAATTTTTCGAATAGAGTACAGGATGTCATCCGTCTCAGCCGTGAAGAGGCGTTGAGGCTCGGGCACGATTATATCGGCACAGAGCACCTCCTGCTGGGCCTTATAAGAGAGGGCGAGGGAATAGCCGCCCGCATACTGAAAAACCTCAGGATCGATCTGTTCCGTCTGAAACAGACCATAGAAGAGAGCACGCATCAGAAGGTTCCGGCAACGCAGATGGGCAACGTGCCGCTCACCAAGCAGGCCGAAAAGGTGCTGAAGATCACCTATCTCGAAGCCAAAATCTGCAAATCGAACATTATCGGTACCGAACATCTGCTCCTTTCGATTCTCAAGGGCGAAGACAATATCGCAGCACAGATTCTCGAACAGTTCGGCGTTACCTACGATCTCGTGCGCGACGAACTGATCACCATCACCACAGGCAGGAGCGAAGCCGACGAGCCTCCCATGGAGGGTTCCTACTCGGCGGGCTCTTCGGAGCGTGTTCCGAAAAAAGGCGATCCCAAGCGCGGCGAGCGCACAAAAACGCCTGTGCTCGACAATTTCGGGCGCGACATCACCCGTCTGGCGCTTGAGGACAAACTCGATCCCATCATCGGTCGCGAAAAGGAGATCGAACGCGTTGCGCAGGTACTCAGTCGGCGAAAAAAGAACAACCCTGTGCTGATCGGAGAGCCCGGCGTAGGCAAGACCGCAATCGCCGAAGGCCTTGCGCTCAAGATCGTGCAGCGAAAGGTCTCCCGAGTGCTCTACGACAAGCGCGTGGTTGCGCTCGATCTTGCCGCGCTTGTCGCCGGCACGAAGTACCGCGGCCAGTTCGAAGAGCGCATGAAAGCGCTCATGAACGAGCTCGAACGCTCACGCGACGTGATTCTGTTCATCGACGAGCTGCATACCATCGTCGGCGCAGGCGGCGCCTCCGGTTCCCTCGACGCCAGCAATATTTTCAAGCCCGCGCTGGCCCGCGGCGAACTGCAGTGCATCGGGGCCACCACGCTCGACGAGTATCGCCAGTACATTGAAAAGGACGGTGCGCTCGACCGCCGTTTTCAGAAAATCATGGTCGAACCGGCATCCGTCGACGAAACCATCCAGATTCTCAACAATATCAAGTCGAAGTACGAGTCGCACCATCACGTGCGCTACTCCGAAGATGCCATCGAGAAAGCCGTGAAATTTTCGGAGCGCTACATCACCGACAGGTTTCTGCCCGACAAGGCCATCGACGTGATGGACGAGGCCGGCGCAAGGGTGCATCTGAGCAATATCCATGTGCCCAACGAGATCCTCGAACTTGAAAAGTCTATCGAAGATGTCAAGGCGGAGAAGAACCAGGTGGTGAAGATGCAGAACTTCGAGGAGGCTGCAAAGCTGCGCGACAAGGAGAAAAACCTGCTCGAATCGCTTGATCACGCCAAGCAGGAGTGGGAAGAACGCTCTTCGGAAAGCGTTTACGACGTCACCGAAGCCGATATCTCATCGGTCATAGCCATGATGACCGGTATACCCGTGGTCAAGGTGGCACAGTCGGAATCGAAGAAGCTTCTCAGCATGGAGGTCGACCTCATGAAAGAGGTGATCGGACAGGATGAGGCCATAAAAAAGATAACCAAGGCGATCCAGCGGACACGGGCAGGGCTCAAGGACCCGTCGCGTCCGATCGGCTCGTTCATTTTCCTCGGTCCCACAGGCGTCGGCAAGACGGAGCTTGCCAAAGCGCTTACACGCTATATTTTCGACAGTGAGGACGCCATGATCAGGGCCGACATGAGCGAGTACATGGAGAAGTTCTCCGTGAGCCGCCTTGTGGGAGCGCCTCCCGGCTACGTTGGCTATGAAGAAGGCGGCCAGCTGACCGAAAAGGTGCGTCGCAAACCCTATTCTGTGGTGCTGATCGATGAAATCGAAAAGGCGCATCCCGATGTCTTCAACATCCTGCTCCAGGTGCTCGATGAAGGCGTGCTGACCGATGGTCTTGGCCGTAAAGTCGATTTTCGCAACACCATCATCATCATGACCTCGAACATCGGAGCCAAGGACATCAAGAACATCGGTGCAGGCACCGGAATGGGCTTTTCCGCGCCGGACGATGCCACAGGAAGCTACAAGAGCATGAAGTCCACCATCGAGGACGCACTGAAGCGTGTGTTCAATCCCGAGTTCCTGAACCGTATCGACGATATTATCGTCTTTCATCCGCTCGATAAGCAGCATATCTTCAAAATCATCGATATCACTGCCGGGAAGCTTTTCAGAAGGCTCCGCGAAATGGGTATCGAGGTCGAGATCGACGAAAGGGCCAAGGAGTTTCTTGTCGACAAGGGGTACGATCAGAAGTACGGCGCACGACCCCTCAAAAGGGCGCTGCAGAAGTATGTCGAGGATCCTCTTGCCGAAGAGATGCTGAAGGGCCGGTTCACAGAAGGCAGCCTGATAAGGATTACCTTTGACGAAGTCGAAAAGGAGCTGCGTTTTACGGAAGGCCATGAACAGAAACCGACAGGAAAAGCCGAGGAGGTAACTCCTCCGGAAGAGAAGTAGGCCCTTACGGCAGACAGAAAAAGAAAGCGCCCGCGAGTTTTTCCGGGCGCTTTTCTTTTACCGCAGCGGCAGGAACCCTATACGCCCGGAGGCAGAGGATGGTCCTTGATTGCCGCAAGGGACTGCTCAAGCAGTTCGTCAGGCAGGGCGTAGTCGGTTATTCTGCCCGACATGAAAGAATCGTAGCCCTGGAGGTCCATAAGCCCGTGTCCCGACCAGTTCATGAGAATCACTTTTTCCTTTCCCTCTTCTTTAGCCTTTTCGGCTTCACGGATGCTCTGGGCGATGGCATGCGAGGTTTCGGGGGCGGGAATGAACCCTTCGGTATGGGCGAAGAGCAGCGCGGCATTGTAGCATTCGGTCTGCGGCAGGGCGGTTGCGTCGATCAGGCCCAGCTGTTTGACATGGCTCACCAGCGGCGCCATGCCGTGGTAACGCAATCCTCCGGCATGGATTGCCGGTGGTATGAAGCGGTGTCCGAGACTGTGCATGGGCAGGAGCGGTGTCATTTTGGCGACGTCTCCGGTGTCGTACACATAGGGGCCCCGCGTGAGGGTCGGGCAGGCCTCCGGTTCGGTTGCGATCACCTGCACCTCGCGGCCGTGGATCCTGTCGCACAAAAAAGGAAAGCTGATGCCCGCGAAATTCGATCCGCCTCCGGCGCAACCGATTACAACGTCGGGGTAAAGCCCGATTTTGTCAAGCTGTTTTTTTGCTTCGAGACCGATGATGGTCTGGTGCAGCATCACGTGGTTCAGGACACTGCCGAGCGCATAGCGGGTATCCTCGCGCTCTACGGCCTGTTCGATCGCTTCGCTGATGGCGATGCCGAGGCTGCCGGGAGTATCGGGCATTTCTTCAAGGATCCGACGCCCTGCAGCTGTCAGGCTGCTCGGGCTTGCGATGCACTCCGCTCCCCATGTTTTCATCATGATCTTCCGGAACGGCTTCTGGTCGAAACTGATGCGAACCATAAAGACCTTGCACTCGATCCCGATCAGTTTGCAGCTCATCGCAAGCGCGCTTCCCCACTGTCCCGCACCGGTTTCCGTTGTCAGGTATTTGATACCGAACTCCCGGTTATACCAGGCCTGTGCGACGGCGGTGTTTGGCTTGTGGCTTCCGGCAGGCGAAACGCCTTCGTTTTTGTAGAAGATTTTTGCCGGAGTACCGAGTGCTTTTTCAAGTCTCCGAGCCCTGTACAGCGGCGAGGGTCGCCAGAGCTTCAGGATGCCGAGCACCTCTTCGGGAATGTCGATCCATCGCTCGGTACTCATTTCCTGTTCGATCAGGTTCATGGGAAAAACCTTTGCAAGATCATCGGGCGAAACCGGCAGGCCGTTCATACCGAGAGGCGGAGGCATGGGAGAGGGAAGATCGGCCTGGATATTGTACCACTGCCGGGGCATTTCGTGTTCGTCGAGGATGATTTTAGTTGGATCTGAACTGCTCATGGCTGTCACAAGGTTACAGGTTGCGTAAAACGCGGAGAAACAGTCAACAGGGATGTTGTGCTGCAACAAGTTAAAAGGTAGTGAATATCCCGGGAATTGGATAATGCAGAGTCGAACGGCTTTGGTCGGGGTGCCGAAGGCGGGGATCGAACCCGCACGTCCATTGCTGAACACAGGATTTTAAGTCCTGGGCGTCTACCAGTTCCGCCACTTCGGCTGCTTGGTTCAGGAGCAGGGATGTCAATTTAGCATCTTCCCTTTTTATAGCAAAATAATGTTCCATCTATTTGGCACTCATCCCTCTCTTCGGCGCTCATCTCCGGAAGTGATCGTAACCGGCCAGGTCGGAGAGATTGATGGTCATGCCGTAGATGTCGGTAAGCAGGATTCCGGTCTCTTTTTCCGTTATTTCTCCGATAACCGCTATATCCCTGCGATCTTCGATTGAACATGCGGATTCGGGAGGCAGCGTGAAGAGCAGCTCATAGTCTTCGCCGCCTGCGAGCGACCAGGTGATGACATCTTCCTGCAGTTCGTCAGCGATCTCTCTGGCCTGGGGGTTGACGGGAATCCGGCTTTCAAGAATTATCGCGCCGGTGCCCGAGCTGGCACAGATATGCCGCAGATCGGAACCGATTCCGTCTGAAACATCGATCATTGCGCTGGGTACGATATTTCGTTCATGAAAGAATTTTACGATGTCTATCCGTGCTGCGGGCAGCAGCTGGTGCCTGATCGCATTCCGGTATTCCTCCAGATCGGCTATGATGCTGTTGCTGTAAGGTTCGTTGTCGGAAATGTGCTCAAGCATGATATGCTTTTCCCTCATAAGCACTTTCAGCCCGGCGGCCGCGCCGCCGAGGGTTCCGGTTACGCAGATGAGATCGCCAGGTTGTGCTCCGCTGCGCATCGTGATGCGCTCAGCAGAAACCTCGCCGGTCATGGAGACCGTAACGACAAGGCCCGAACGGGAATGGGATGTATCGCCTCCGGCAATGGCAAGTCCGTATTCCGAGGCGGCCTGACTCATGCCGGTGTACAGTTCTTCGATCATCCCGACGGAAAAAGAGGAAGGAACGGCCAGCGAAACCATCGCATAGCTCGGCAGTGCGTTCATGGCGCAGATATCCGAGACGTTCACGCTGATGCATTTGCTGCCGAGATGCCGGAGCGGCGAGAAGAGCAGATCGAAGTGCACCTGCTCGGCCAGCAGGTCGGTTGTGGCAACCTGCATTGTGGTTTCTGAAAGCCGGTAGACCGCACAGTCGTCGCCGATTCCCTTCACAAGAGCGGGCTTTCCGGCAAGGGTCGGCTGCACGAGCTTCGAAATCCGTTCGATCAGTCCGAACTCGCCAATATCCGAAATGGCTTTATAAGGCATATTTTTATGTACATTATTCAGACACACAGCATCGACAGGCTTTCAGGCGATCGAGATAAGGCCGATGACTGCTTCAGATGCAGGCTCGGTCAGCCGAGCTTTTTCATGTAACATAGGCAATTTTCCATTCATCATGGGTTTTTTCGACAATTTCAAATTGTCCCGGCTGAAAGAGGGGCTCAGCAAAACAAGAGAGACCTTCCGCGACAAGCTTTCGGTAATAACGCAAGGCAAAACCGACATCGACGAAAAGTTTCTCGAAGAGCTTGAAACCATTCTTGTTGCCGCCGACGTCGGCGTGGAAACGACGCTTTCCATCGTCGATGCGATAACCGAACGGGCGAAAAAAGAGACCTATCGTTCCGAAAAGGAGCTGAACGACATGCTGATGGACGAGATTCAGCAGATGCTGCTTGATACCGACACGGAGCATCCGCTCGATTTCGACGTTCCGCTGCCCGAAAGTCCCTATGTGATTCTTGTCGTCGGCGTGAACGGGGCAGGGAAAACCACAAGCATTGCAAAGCTGGCCCATAACTACGACAAGGCCGGCAAAAAAGTTATCATCGCCGCAGCCGATACATTTCGGGCCGCGGCTTACGAACAGTTGAAAATCTGGGCAGACCGAGCCGGCGTGCCGCTTATCGGCCAGGGACAGGGGGCCGATCCCGCTTCGGTGGTCTACGACGCTGTCAGTTCGGCTGTAGCCCGTAATGCCGATGTGGTGCTTGTCGATACCGCAGGCAGGCTGCATAACAAGAGTCATCTTATGGAGGAGCTTGCCAAGATCATGCGGGTTGCCCGCAAAAAAGTGCCGACTGCCCCTCATGAAGTGCTTCTTGTGCTTGACGGAACGACCGGACAGAATGCCGTACAGCAGGCAAGGGAGTTCACGAAATTCGTCAACGTGACCGGACTGGTACTGACCAAGCTTGACGGCACTGCCAAGGGTGGGATTGTACTCTCCATTTCACGGGAGCTGAAACTCCCCGTCAAGTACATCGGGGTAGGGGAAAAGATAGACGATCTGCAGCTTTTTGACCGGGAAAAATTCGTCGAAGCCATTCTGGGACGTCAAGGAAAGTGACCCCCGCAATCCGGCAGTACAGACGGTATGAAGGTGCGGAGACGGGCCAGCAGGTTTTCCGGATCCGAGCAGTGCAGAAGGTGCGTGCTGTTCCGGGTATCCTGAGCACCAAGCCGGGCGGCAGGTGAGGAGGTTTCCGGACATTCTTCCAGCCATGCAGCCATAGCGGCTTCTAGTCTGTCCGGGCTTCTGAAGATCGCTATATGGAAAATAGAGGTTTCCGGCCTGTCGAGAAGATAATCGATATGCCAGTGCAGTTTTTTTTCGACGGGAGGCAGGGTTGCCGGACAGGCAAGATCAAGTTGCTGAAGCAGTCTGAGCAAATCATTCAGTATGGGATGAGGCCGGGAGCTTCCGGATCTCGATGCATGGCGAATAAGCCTTCTGGCGAGCGGTTCGTATCCGGGTCTGCTCGCGAGCGCCGAACCGAGATAGATGTAGCATCCTGCAGCAAGAGGAACAGGCGTCCCTCTTCTGAAACTGCCGAATGCGATTTGAACGGGTTTTTGCAGCTCGATAAACAGAAGATAGGCGCCCTGTTTTTCTTTGTCTCCAAAAATCGTGAACTGTTCCGATTTCATTGTTCATACGTTTTTCTCAAGCCGTTTCTAAACTTATGAAAGGCGTTATATTTACAAACCGTTCGATGCTGCTTCGCAGAAACGGTGTTCCGGAGCGGGTTCCATGAGCAGACCGCGCGGGCATATGGCCGAAAGGCGCAGGGAGATGGTTGACGGACTCCGGCAGAAAGGCATTTCCGATCTGCGCGTGCTCGAAGCGATGGAAAGCGTGGAACGGCACCGGTTCGTCGACGAGAAAAGCCATTCCTTCGCATATGAGGATTCTGCTTACCCGATAGGGTACGGTCAGACCATATCGCAACCCTATACGGTTGCCTATATGACCTCCCTCCTTGCTGAACGTTGTCCACCTCCGGCAAAGGTACTCGAAATCGGTACCGGTTCAGGCTATCAGGCAGCGATACTTGACGCTATAGGTTACCGGGTCTATACGGTTGAACGTATTCGCGCACTGTATGATCGCACTGTACAGCTTTTTGCCGAACTCGGGCTCCCCATTTCATGCAGGCTTGGTGACGGTTCGCTCGGCTGGCCCGAAGAGTCTCCTTTCGGGGGCATCATGGTTACGGCAGCTGCTCCCCGCTGTCCGGAGCATCTTCTGCAGCAGCTTGCGGAAAACGGAAGTCTTGTTATTCCGGTCGGAGAACAGGGGATGCAGCGGATGACCGTCTACCGCCGGGTCGGCGCGCGCTACGAAAAAGAGCTGTTTCACTATTTCGCTTTTGTCCCGCTCATCGGAAGGGAGGGTTGGAATTGAGCAATTCCGGTCGTAATTTAGTCTCCCGGTTATTTCCGGTTACAGGCTTCGCCCTGATTTATCAATACTATTCAAGGAATGAACTGATATGGCTGTAATGACCAGCTTGCGGGAAAAAACCCATCTTATTCTGTATGCGCTTCTGGCAGCATTTATTGCGCTCATCGTGTTCGAGTGGGGGATGAACTTTTCCGGTTTTTCCGGAAACCAGGGCAGCGCCGCAGGCAAAGTGAACGGAACAGCGGTTCCGTATGCGCGATATGAGGAAGTATACAGGGAATTCACGGAAAACTTCCGCAGGACCAATCCCGGAGACGAGATAACCCCGGAAGTCGAGCTTGGCCTTCAGGAGCAGGCATGGAACGTTGCCGTCGATCAGGCGCTGCTCGAAGAGCAGTTCAGGAAATTCGGGATCCTCGTAGACGACAGCGAAATCGTTGCTGCACTCGATGGCGACAATCCTCCGATGATCATACGGCAGAACTTCGTGGATCCGGCAACGGGAACCCTTGACCGCAAGAGACTCGATGCCGCTCGCCGCGATCCGAAAAACAAGGAGATGTGGCTTCAGATCGAAGATATTGTCCGTCGGGAACTCAAGGTCAGCAAGCTTATTCGTGCCCTGCAGTCCATGGTGCATGTTTCGGATCGTGAACTCGAAGCGGTCGTCAGGCGCGAATATATGAAGTTTTCGGCATCGTTCATTCCGGTTCCACTCGATGTCGCCGGTGCCGACAGCAAGTTTCCCGTGAAGGCCGAAGAGATCCAGGCCTATTACGACAGCAAAAAGGAGCAGCTCCGGCAGCCGCCATCGAGAAAAGCGGATTATGTGTTTTTCCCGCTCGTCCCTTCAGCGAAAGACAGCAGCGTTGTCCGTACCGAACTAGAGGCTCTCAGAGCTGAATTTTCTGCAACTCAGAATGACAGCGATTACGTTAAAGTGCAGAGCGATCGACCCACCGGCGTCGATCGTCAGTACAGTCGCGCCGATTTCTCACCTGAAGCCGGTACTGTTGTTTTCAGTAATGCAAAAGCCGGTACTGTCGTCGGCCCTGTTGCCGATAACGGCTACTACAGGCTGCTGAAAGTAAAGAAAGCCGTCGCCGGAGACCCGGTGGCAAGGGCATCGCATATCCTGCTCCGATTCAATCCTGCAAGCAGGGACGATGTTGCAAAAGTGAGGGAACGCATGGTGGATATCTATAAACAGCTTCAGGAGGGCGTTCCTTTCGAAACGCTTGCCGGAAAGTACTCAGAGGATCCCGGAAGTGCGGCAAGAGGCGGCGATCTCGGATGGTTCGGAAAGGATGCCATGGTACCGGAATTCGCCGAAGCCGTTTTTTCCTCGAGGCCGGGCTCTCTGACGCGACCGGTGCAGACGAAATTCGGCCTGCATATCATCAGGGTGAACGCAATAGATCAGAGCGCTCTGGTGTGTTCGGAAGTCGTCCGTCTGATCAGGCCCTCGAGCGAAACGGTTGACGCATCGAGGCGGACCGCCATGGTGTTCCAGATGGATGCCAAAGAGAAAGGCTTTGAGAAGAGCGCAGCTGCCGGCAAACTCCGCATCGAAAAAACCGGAGAGTTCATCCGTCGGGCACCCATTCCATCTATAGGCTTCAATGAGAAAATTGCGGCATTCGCATTCGGTGCTTCGGAAGGCGAACTGTCTGACGTTATCGAGACGGAGAAGGGCTTTTACGTTATGCGCCTTACCGGCAGGAACGATACGGGATTCCGTGCTCTTGACGATGACCTGAAAAAACGCATTACCGCCGAACTTGTTCGGGAAAAGAAAGAACAGGCACTTGAAAAGATGCTTGCCGAGCTCTCTGCAAAACCAGGGGCGACGCTCGAAACCATCGAGGCCGGCAACAAGGCGTTCGGGATAGTACAGGCTGACGATATTCGTTGGGTTGATGGATATATTCCCGGTTACGGTATTGACCGTCCGCTTGTAGAGGCGATTTCAGGCATGAAGCCCGGAGTGCTCTCAAAGCCGGTCAGAACGACGGCGGGCTATGCGCTCGTGAGGCTCGACAAACGCGTCATGCCCGGCGATGTCGATATTAAAAAGGTCAAAGTCAATGTTATGCCCAACCTTGTCAGGGCCAAACAGGAGCAGTTCTTTGCGGAATATTTCGCTTCCCTGCGCAAGAACGCAAAGATCGAAGATCTCCGCAAGTAAACGGTTGAATCATCAATTGATTACAGGGCTGCCAGGAACTCTTCCAGGCGGCCCTTGATTTTTTCTGCCGAATCGAGTTTAAGGCACTCGGCAGCAAGCATTTCAGTATCGGCAATGGTCATGGCCGATACGAGTTTTTTCTGTTTCGCTATATCGGCGCTTACAATACTGAACTTGCGAAGGCCGCATCCAACGAGGAAAGGCAGCGCAAGAGGATCGGAACCCATATCCCCGCATATTGAGACACGGCATCTGTTTTGCTGGGCTGCAGAGATGACCCGGTGCACCTGCCGTACGATCGCCGGATGGAACTTGTCGAACAGATCCTGTACGATAACGTTGTTCCTGTCAACCGCAAGCGTATACTGCGTGAGATCGTTTGTTCCGAGACTCACGAAATCGACCTCACGGGCAATTTCTGCGATCATTTCCACTGCGGCCGGCACTTCGATCATTGCACCGATGAAGGGCTTTTCGGCATGTCCCTGCTCTTCCTTCAATTCATCGCACAGCTTGTCGAGCGTTACCGTAATGAACCGTATTTCCTCGACGGAGGTGATCATCGGCAGGAGGATATGGATGTTTCCGTGTATGTTCGCCCGCACAACGGCCCTGAGCTGGTTTTCAAGGATTTCCGGAACATCGATGAGTATTCTGATGCCTCTCCATCCGAGATTGGGGTTGGGTTCCCTTACCGGAGAATAGAGCAGCTTGTCGCCGCCGATATCGAAGAGACGCACCACAAGCGGCATCGGGGCGATTGTTTCAGCCATTTCGAGGTAATAGCTGAACTGCTCGGATTCCCTGGGTACCTTGGTTCCGTCGATAAAAAGGTTTTCGGTTCTGAAAAGCCCAACCCCTTCCGAACCGGCGGCCTTCATTCCCGTCAGCTCCTCCTTGAAATCGATATTGGAATAAAAAGAGATTCTTACGCCGCACCGGGTATAGGCCGGCTGGTCAGCCGTTCTGGAGGCATCGGCCTCGAATCGCAGTTCCTCGTCCCGTTTTCGGGTATACCGTTCAACGGTTTTCTCTTCAGGATTGATCACCACCGTGCCGGTTCCGCCGTCGATGATCAGCCGGTTGCCGGTCGATACCATCTGCGAGAAATTACCGAGCCCGACAACCATAGGAATGTTGAGCGACTTGCATATAAGCGAGATGTGGGAGGTTTTACCCCCGGTATCGGTGACGAATCCCTTGACGTTGCTGCGGCTGAGCAGGATGACGTCTGCCGGCGACAGATGCTCCGATACCACGATACTGCCTTCGGGTATCCACGAGTGCAGTTTTTTGATGTGCAGGTTCCTGATGATTCTTTCCTTGATATCCCTGAAATCGCAGGCTCGCTCCTGGAAAAGCTGGTCATCCGAATTCATGAAATGTTCGAGGTACCTGCCGAATTCCTCATCGATTACCAGCGAAGCCGCTTTAAGCTCCTTACGGATCCGGGCAGTAATGGCCTCTATCAGCATCTGGTCGTGCAGCAGCATGATCTGGGCTTCGAACAGGTTAGCATAGCCCTTGCCCAGTTTTCTCGTCGTTACCCGCTCGATTTTTTTCAGTTCTTTTTCCGAGCGGTGCAATGCGGCGACAAACCGTTCAATTTCATGTTCGATCTCTTCGGGCAGAATGGTTCTGCTCTCGTGTTCGTACTGTTCCTTTTCAAACGCATAGGAGGTTCCTATTGCAATACCCCGGGATGTTCCGATACCGCGATAGGAATCTTCGCCTGTTTTAAGAACGGCTCCTTTATGCTTTTTCCTGCCTTCCTCCGGCATTGCGGGAAGTTCGGATTGTCCGGTGATGTTTTCACTCATACTCGTTGTTTAAAAAGGTGCATCGTCCTGGTTGATGAAGGATGTGGCAGGAACCGTGCGGGGTTCGGGGGATTCCGGAATTTCGTGGTTTGGCATATCTCTGCTCTCTTCATGTTCTCCGCCGGTGATATAGACGTTGGCGGTTGACTGAAAACGTCCGTAGTTCTTCATGAAGAGAAGCCTGATGTCGCCGATCGGGCCGTTTCTCTGTTTTCCGATAACGATTTCGACGATGTTTTTCGTGGATGAACCGTCCTCAAATGTATCTTTGCCGTACATTTCGGGCCTTGAAAGGAACATGACGACGTCGGCATCCTGCTCGATGGAGCCCGACTCCCTGAGATCACTCAGCTGAGGTCTCCGGTCGCCCGATCGCTGTTCGACCGACCGGTTGAGCTGGGCAAGCGCGATGACAGGAATGTTCAGCTCCTTGGCCAGAGCCTTGAGCGAACGGGATATCTGCGCGATTTCCTGCTCGCGGTTCGATTTTCCATCCCTGACCGGTGTTACCAGCTGCAGGTAATCGACCACCACCATGCCGATATTATGTTCCTGCTTCATCCGGCGCGTTTTTGCCGACAGCTCCATAATGGAAATACCCGGGGTATCGTCTATAAAGAGTTTTGCATCGTTGAGTTTGTCCATGCTGTTGATGATCCGGCCCATCATCTCGGGAGATATACGGCCGGTTCTGACAAGCTGCGATTCCACATAGGCTTCCGCGCACATGAGCCTGATAGCAAGCTGAACTTCGGCCATTTCAAGACTGAAAAAAAGCACGGGCGTATTGAAATCCACCGCAGCGTTTCGTGCAAGTGCCAGAGAGAATGCGGTCTTGCCCGCTGACGGCCTTGCCGCAATGATGATCATATCGGATGGCTGAAATCCTGCAGTGAGCTGGTCGAGTTCCGAAAAGCCCGATCCGACGCCGGTGATCGACGATTGCGATGCTCTGAGGGTTTCAAGCATGCGAATACCGTTCTTCACCAGATCCTTGATGGGCGATGCCTTCTTTTTAATGCCGGCCTGCGAAATATTGAAGAACTGCTGGGACGCATGTTCTACAAGGTCGAAAATATCCATCGACGAGCTGTATGCGACAGAGGATATTTTAGCAGATATGGAGATCATCCGCCGGAAAAGATATTTCTCTTTGGCCAGCCGGGCGTAATATTCCACGTTGGCCGCACTGATGACTTTTCCCGAAAGTTCGGCAAGGTAATGCCGGCCTCCCACGGGTTCCAGCTCGTTCATTTTCAGCAGTTCTTCGCTGACCGTGATCAGGTCAATAGCCTGCCGTTTATGATAGAGCCGCATCATGGCCGTGAAAATAATCTGGTGCCGCTTTTCGTAGAACACTTCCGCGCCGTTCTCGCCGAAAATCTGTATGACCTGTTCGACAGGCTCTTCTTCGAGCAGAAGGCAGGCAAGCACTTCCTGTTCGATATCGGTGGAATAGGGCGGTACCCTGCTTTCTCGGCTGAAATCGATATCCTTGCTGAAATCGATGGCGTCGGATTTCTGTTTCTGTGCTGATCGTATCATGGTCATGCATTGTTCGTCTTGTCCGGCAGAGCGTCGTAATGGCTGCGCATCATCCGGACGTCTTCCCAGCATCCACGTTTCCAGTTCGGATTCCGCAGGAGCGCGGCCGGGTGATAGGTCACCACGCAGTCGAATCGCTTCCAGCGGATGATCTTTCCTCGCATTGCGCCCAGCGAAAGGTTGTTATCCAGCAGCGAATTGGCGGCAACCCTGCCGAGCAGGAGCAGCATGCCGGGATCTATCAGTTCAATCTGGCGCAGCAGCCAGGGAAGACAGCATTCGATTTCTCCGGGCAAGGGGTTGCGGTTCTGCGGAGGCCTGCATTTAAGAATGTTGCAGATGAACACCTCTTCCCGCCGGAACCCCACGGCCATAAGAATTTTGTCGAGCAATTGACCGGAACGTCCGACAAAGGGCCGACCAAGAGCATCTTCGTCGGCTCCCGGCGCTTCGCCAATCACTACAAGCCTTGCCGATGGATTTCCTTCACCGAAAACGAAGTTGCGGCGAGTCGTCGAAAGCGCGCATTTCGTACAGGTTTTAGAGCTTTCGTACAACTCACGGAGATCACTGCATGAAAAGTTTGCACTGTCCCCTGCCGGGCGCTCTGCGAGCTCGCTGCCTGTAAATAACAGTTCCTGCATGGTTAACGTTCGGTTTCTCCGTTACCGGCTGCGGCGATAAGCTGTTCAACGTGGTCGAGCAGCATTCTTGCCGCATCGGTTTTCTGCATAGGCGGAAGGCTTGTTTCGCGATGGTTACGGTCAATGAGGGTCAGCGAATTGGTATCGACCTCGAATCCGGAGGTTTTCCTGTCGTATGTGTTGAAGGCAACGAGATCGAGATGTTTTTCGTCGAGTTTCCGGTGCGCGTACGCCAGCCCTTCGGAGGTTTCGAGGGCAAAGCCGACGGCAAGCTGGCCTGTTCGTTTCTGCGCTCCGAATTCGGCGATGATGTCGGGGTTGCGCACCAGAAGGAGCTGCATCTGGTGTTCGTTTTTCTTCAGTTTGCCCTCGTACGGCATTTCAGGCCGGTAATCGGCTACAGCGGCTGCGGCAATGAAAACCGCACAGATGGGATAGAAGGGTTTTGCCGCATCATGCATCTGGCATGCGCTTTCTACATCGATCCGTTCGACCCCTTCCGGCGTTTCAAGGTGAACCGGACCGGTGATAAGCCTCACATCCGCTCCTCGCTCCCGGGCCGCCCGGGCTACGGCAAAACCCATTTTTCCCGACGAATAGTTCGAGACGAACCGAACGCCGTCAATTTTTTCCCTGGTCGGTCCTGCTGTAACGACCACCTGCAGTCCGGCGAGGAGAGAGTCCGGCCGGGCAGCCTGCAGCGCAGCCCCGATGCGGTTTGCGATTATCCCGGGATCCGCCATCCGTCCCGTTCCGCATTGTCCCGATGCGAGATCGCCGCTTTCGGGTTCGAAGACGGTACATCCTCCGGCGGCGAGCGTTGCGACATTACGCTGTACCGATGCCGACCGGTACATCTGGCCATCCATCGCCGGAAAAATCAGGACGGGTTTACCGGGGCGCAGCGTAATAAAACAGGCCGATAGCATGTCGTCGCAGAGGCCTGCAGCCAGCCGGGCAAGAGTATTGGCCGTTGCCGGCGCGATGACGAGGGCGTCGGCCCATTCGCCGAGCGAAATATGCCGGGTGAAATCTGTTCCCGGGATATCGGCAGGCGGGAACATTTCCCGGCAGACCGCCTCACCGGAAACCGTAGCCAGAGAAAGTTCGCTGACGAAACGGCCCGCTGAAGCGGTAAGTGCAACACGGACATTCGCACCGGCTTTCTTTAACAGGCGCACAATTTGCGGGGTTTTATAGGCGGCAATCCCGCCGCTGACGCCGAGGATGATGTTTTTGCCTTTCACTTCGAACAACAGCTTCGTTCGTTGGAGAAGAATACAGAGTAATGTATAAAAAGAGAACGACTTATTTCTTTTTGTCCTGCTTGTTTCCGGAGGGCATGATGCGTTTCCAGAACTGCTCCCAGGTGTGGAAGCGCTCGCGATAGGAGATGCTCGCCCCCCAGGTTTCGGAGGGTTTCTGCAGATTGGTGTTCGAGCCCTGTCCGGGAAGCTGCCCGTATGAGCGGTAAGCTTCGACATAGACCTTCGGAGTAACCCGATACTCGATTTTCTGAGACGTGCCGTAATAGCTGAATAGCCCCTTATCCCTGATATCCGGGCTGCTGCCCGTACCGACGAAGCGCATTTTTCCGTCCGTTCCCGGAATGTTCACGGCAAAGTAGAGATCGAGTCCGCTGAGCTGTCCCTTGCTGTCGACTCCCATGTTGACATTGAAGCTTTCTACACCGGCAATATTCTGGATCGCCCTGGAAAGCTGGGAGGAGACGAGTCCCGATCCGGCGGCCAGGCCCGCGCTCGATACTGCGAGGCTGCCGATCTGGCCGGTGGTTCCGGGGGGAGCGTACCACTGTTTCGATAGCAGCATGGAGAGTACGTTGATTTCCGCATTGGGATCGATCTGGCTCGGCTGGCCGCCGATCATGCTCTGCGAGGCATAAGGCTGCATCTGTTCGTTCAGGTAGTAGCCCATGCCCACGCGCGGTTCGTTGAGCGTGCCGGTAATTGCAAGCAGCAGTTTTACGTTGTCTCTTTCGCCGGTCTGCGGATTCGTGATGCTGAGATATCTGGTTCCGTAAAGATTATCCATCTGTCCGTCACGTATTTCAACGTTGTTCCAGGTGATTTTTCCTCCGTCTTCCAGATCGAAATTCGTGTTGGAAAACCGGTATTTTCCGTCGGTGATGTTGACCGATCCATACAGCCGGTATCGCTGGCTGCTTTTATTGACGATCAGGTACAGATTGCCGATTGTGGTTTCAAGCTCCTCGCCCCTGAGGCGATCGAAAATTACCGTATATTTAAGTGGTTCGATGCTGGTAAGTTTCAGATCCCTGATCTGCAGGATATCGAGCAGCGAATAATAGAATTCCACCGGACGTTCCTTTGCGCCGTTATTCTCTCCGTTACCGGTTTTTTCAGCAGGATAGCGGGGGACGAACTCGATGAATTTTTCAACGCCTGCATATTTTGCGCTTGCGTTCGCCCCGGCTCTGTAGAGTGAAAAGTCGGCATTGTCGATCCGCATTTCTCCTTCGACAACCGGCGAGGAGAGGTCGCCATGCATTCTTATCGAACGGGTGGTTCCGGTAATTGTGCCGAAAGAGGTTTCGTCTTTTTTATCCTTTTTATCGAACAGAAGCAGTTGTGAACAACTGGCTCCGAGTGCGAGAGTTTTCGGTTCAAGATCAACAATCCGGATAACGCCGCTGAGCTTGCCGGTGCCGCCTGATGCGTCGCTGACGAGGATATCCTTCAGTTCCACCTGTCCGGGATTGACCTCTACGGCGCCATTGAGTATATAGGTAACCTGCGTCGGTTCAACCGTTATCCTCGTATTCTGCAGGCGGGATGTGAGGTAGATATCCGGTTTTGGCGTTCTTCCCCCTATCACGAGCGTGGTGGGGATGATGCCTTCGGCGTTTTCGAAAAACGGCAGTACATATTCGATGAACCGGGCCGAGAGGTTATCCGACCGGAACGATGCATTGACGGGTTGCTGTGCCGGAATACTCGCTTTCCACGGGAAGTATTGCAGACTCAGCGGTATCGATCCGTTTCCCTCTATGGTATTCATGGAAAGCGAAGCGGGCGATCCCGAGGCTGGCGCGGCCGAACTTCGGAAATCGAAACCGAGACGACTGCCTACGTGGCGGGCATTCAACTGCATGTTTCCGAACAGCAGCTTGTCGTAGCGCACCCCTTTTCCTGTCAGGGCAAGAGCGCTCTGTTTGTCTCCCGGCGAACCGCTGACGGTCAGCGATCCATTGACGGTGCCGTAGAGTCCTGCTTTCGATCCGGAAGGTTTTTTTGCATTGAAACCGCCAAGATCGATATTGGAAATCGCGCATCGGAAGGTGCCGGCCCGGTCGCTGCTCAGTTCTCCGTCAAGTACCACCTGCTGAATGCCTTTGGCTGCGCTGAGTCGGTTGAACGTCAGCGAAGAACTTCCGATAACGATGCGGGAGCCTGATGGAACAACCCACATGTTTCCGCCGCTTCCGATGGAGAATTCAGCGATGTTCAGGTCATAGACGCCGCCCCGCTGCTTTGCAGACACCCCGGCGCTTATCTTCCAAGCCTGATCGGGAAGGTTGCCATCGAGGGCGGCAACGAGTTGTCCAGGGGTATAGATCATGTCGAAAACAAGTCCGGAGCCGCGAATTCCCGACGCAAGCAGAGTTGCGGCCGTCCCTTTTGTAGAGGCTTTCGGAATGCCTTTCGACGAGCATTCCATCGAGGCCGTGGCTTTCATGTCGTTCAGCGTTGTGCCTTCCGAAACAAACAGGGGAAGATCGATGGATGAGGTGATCGAGCAGGTTCCGTTGCTGTAGAAAAGCTCTCCTTCGGCGCTTCCCTGAAGCGTCATGCCGTTTACCGGCAGGACGAGCGCAAGCGGCGCGACTTCCCTGACGGCCAGACGATAGGCTACCCGGAACGGTTTGTCCGGGTCAGGCTTTGAAACGTTTCCGGGGATAGGAAGGCCGGTTTTCCAGAGGCTTCGGGCTGTTATTTCTCTTGCTGTCCCTTCTCCGGCAATCAGCAGCGCTCCGGTGAGCTGTCTGAGGGTATACTGGCCGCTGAGCGACGCATCGAGAAAATCGCTGTTGAAGGTGAACCGGGAACCGCCGTCGCGCTGGACGATGGCTGCGCTGCATTCGGATTTGTCTTTAAGCTGGAACCCGTTTACCGATGACGGCGCAAAACGGATGAGTGCTGCGGCATTCAGCGTTCGGGCATCGATGCCTTCGCCTTTCAGCGCGAAGGTTCCGTTCAGATTGGTCGTGAAGTTACTGGATGCAAGGGGCTTTGCAAGGTCGATCCTGCGCATCTTTCCTTCCGCGCTGTACCTTGGTTCCTTCGCGTTCCAGTCGATTTCTCCGCTTGCATCGAACTGCTCTTCGCCGTTCTGCAGCACAAGCGACGTAACGATTTTTTTCTTTTCATAATCCGCCGAGATTGAGCCTTTGCGGATATCCTGCCTTTCCCAGTAGGAGTCCCGGATGTCGGCGGAAAGCGAGAGCTGTTCGAGGTTTTTGAGCCCGGCACTTCTTGCGGAAATGTCGCCGGATGCCTGAAGCAGGTTTTTTCCGCTTTTTCTTCCCGCCGCTTCGGCGATCCGGTACGGTTCGAGATCGTCAAGCCTGAACGAACCCTCCCATGCAAGCTGTTTATTGAGGTTTCCGCTGGCTTCCGCATCGATGGTGACCTTGCCGATTCCGGTCATGAGGGTGAACGCCGTTTCCGCCTGTTTCTGTGATCCTTCAGCGCGACCGAAGAAGCTGACGGCTCCGAGCTGTTCGGCCAGGCTTTCGTATGCGGTATCTCTTAAGAAGGTTTTGAAAAAAACGGGCTCGATGGTCGAACTGTCGCACACCGCCTTGAAGGTCATGTCGTTGTCGCTGCGAATCCGACGCACTTCTCCCTTCAATGAGAGCCGGCTTTTTCCATACGAAATCCGGGAATCGAAAACTTCAAGTGTACCATCAGAGAGCTTCGCGTCGCCTTTGAGACGATAGATGCCGTCCGGCAGGCGAAGTTCAGGAAGAAAGATCTTCAGGTCTTCGGTATGCAGGTTCAGTGCATGGATATTGACAAACGAGCGGCTTGTCTTCAGGCGCTCGACAAACTGCTTTTCATCGCCCTCTTTGAACAGGTCGAAATCGTCGAGCGAAACCGAGAGTTCCGCGTTGCTTCTGCCGCTTCTGGCCTTGAATGCAAGCAGTTCGCTGCGGCTTGGGGAGAAGTGGAAGGTTCCCGAAGCCTCCTCCAGACTGAACCGGTGTGAAGGCAGGCTGAAACTGCCTTTTTCGAGCACGCCGCCGAACAGATTATCCTTGATCCTGAGGTCGGCGATTCCCAGGTCGATGTTTTCCGACCGGTACTCGACAGGCGGTTTTCCTGTCGTCTTTCTGAGCAGGGAGATGCTTCCCCTGCTCACCGAGATTTTTTTGCAGAAAAAACTCTCGATAGGTGCTCTGGAAGAATCCGGTTTGCGGGAGGAGAAAATCCGTTCGATATTGAGTTTTCCGTCTTCACGTTCGATAATTGCGGCGCTGAGGCTGTCTGCCGCGATCCTTCTGAACGAAAGCCTGCGGATTTCAGGCTGCAGCAGCATGAGAAAATTGAACCGCAACCTGATCCTTTTCGCTGCTATAGCGGGCGCTTCGGCCCCGGGCTCATAGATCGACGGTTTCAGGAGCGTTACCCTGTTCGGAAACTGGAGTGTGACATCCTGCAGCTCGAGCCGCCCGAAATACTCGTCGTTGAAGAGATCCACGATCTGATCGTGCGCATAACGGTTGAGCATGCCGCTGTTCAGAACGATGGCGGCGATGACCGACACCACGAAAATGCATCCCGAAATCACCATCAGGATGGCAATTATGGAGCGTTTAATCGTTTCCAAGCCGAGCCCCCGGACAGTAACGTTTCAGGATGGTGTCGATAATGCCGGATGTCGAACGTTCCTCCAGCAGGGGAACAGTCATGACGCTGCCGCCTGCCGCCACAACGGCTTTCGCTCCGGCAATTTTCTCTATCGGCCAGTCGGCCCCCTTAACCAGTACGTCGGGAAGCAGCATGCCGATCAGCACTTCAGGCGTATCCTCATCGAAAATCGTAACGGCATCAACGGCTTCGAGAGCGGAAAGCAGTTCCGCGCGATCTGGTTCGGGGCATACGGGGCGGAGGGGGCCCTTGATGCGACGCACCGAATCGTCGCTGTTCAGACCAATCACCAGCGCGTCGCCGAGTTTCCGGGCAGCCGCCAGATACCTGACGTGACCCGCATGAAGAATGTCGAAGCAGCCGTTCGAAAAAACAACTTTTTTCCCTTGCGATTGCCAGTCGCGTACTTTAATGACTGCTTCCTGATGTGTGAATAGTTTAAAGCTCATCGAAGTGCTTTCCAACCGTTATGTTTACGGTAATGTACTCTACACAATAACTAATATAATGTTATTCGTCGCTTTGGATATATCCAAACCATCGGGAACGGCGACTTCCTTGTTTACCCGGACGGTTATGTCGCAAGCGGTAGTTCAGAACTCTTTTTGTAACATAACTCCGGTTTGCTTTTTTTATCAGTAAACTGAGTCACTGAATGTGAAGAAAAAGACACGAAAAGATATATGTGTATTGATGTTAACGAGTTGCGGGCCAGACTCAGGAGATTTTCCGGAAAAGCGGTCCAGCGGATCACATACAATGTGATCGATCTGCTCGGTTTCATGGTGCGTAAACTCAACAGACCTCAGACCGTTTTTCTTGCATCCCTTATTGGTGATATCATGCACCATGTTATAAGGCTCAGGCGATCCATGGTTTATCGCAACCTGAGTCTGACATTCCCGGACAAATCCGAAGAAGAAATTCGCCGTATCGCCAGGGCCATGTATCGTAACGTGTTCGCAACGTTACTCGAAGTGCTGCGCCTGCCACTGATCCGGAACCGCGAGGATGTGGCCAAACTTGTCGATATCGAAGGCGACGAGGCATTCCGGGAGTGGCATCGCTCCGGAAAGAGAGGCGCGGTGCTGGTATCAGCACATTACGGGAACTGGGAGCTGATGGCTATGGCATTCGGTCTTATGGTCAACCCCATAACCATTATCGTCAAGCGCCTTCGTAACAGACAGATAGACCGGAAGATGAACGAATACCGCACCATGAGAGGCAATAAGGTGGTTTATCCGAAAAAATCCGTTCGGGAAGGTTTGCGCCTGCTTCAGCATGGCGGCGTGCTGGCCATTCTCGGCGACCAGTCCGATCCTGATGAGGCTAACTACGGAGAGTTTCTGGGCCGGCGAACCACGATGTTTCACGGCGCGGCTTTTTTTGCGCTCAGGGCGAACGTCCCGATGTTTATGCCCATCTGCACGAGCAACGGAGACGGGAGATACACAATTAAAGTAAGGGAGGTTGATACATCTGATCTCTCCTTCAGCAAATCAGATACCGCTCTCCTTGCCGCACGCTATACCAGAATGATCGAAGATGAAATTCGGCGCCGGCCCGAAGAGTGGTTCTGGCTGCACAACCGGTGGAAGCGTCAGGGGAGCAGATCTGCTCAGACATGATCATCAAGTTTTTCTTGAGAAACCATCAGATATGGCTTACCTTAAAAAACGGAAAGTTTGAAGCGCGATACTCAACAGGTACGAAGGAGGCTTGAAATACCTGAACCCTGAAACCAACTTGTCTGGTAAAATATCGAAAGCTCTTCGCACAGAACGACTTGCAGTGGTTTGCAATGCCATGAGCGCTTAATCGGTCAATACATGCTCAAATAGATGAAATCAGTCAGTCGCGTTCTTGCTTATCTTATCCCTTCGAAGGGAAACATAGTGCTGGTCTTTTTCGTCAGTATTCTTACCTCGATTTTCAGCGTCGTCTCCATATACTCCGTTCTGCCCCTGCTCAATGAGATATTCAATGCCGACAAAGTTCCGGCAGCGTTTTCGGATGCGCCTGCCCTGCAGAAGCCTGAATCGACCGACATCGTATCGCGTGAAAGCCTGATCGATACCGCTGCGCTGCAGGAGAGCGCCAGGCAGGCGATGTCGAAGCTGTTCCATGCCGAAACGAAAGAGCGTACCCTTTTGAATATCTGCCTTTTTCTTGTTGCAGCATTCGCCCTCAAGAACCTGTTTCTTTATCTGAACAAGCAGATCATTTTCAGGATCCAGACCAAGGCGACCAAGAAGCTTCGCGACGATGTCTTCCGCTCGATTATCGAGATGCATCTTGACTACTTCAATAATCAGCGGGTCGGAAGCCTCATGAACAATGTTTATGGCGATGTTCAGACCGTGCAGTTATCCATCAGCTCGACATTCATCAATCTCATCCAGAACCCCTTCACCATTTTCGTCTATCTCGGCGTTCTGGTAATACTGAGCTGGAAGTTGACGCTGTTTGCTCTTGCCGTTTCGTTTATCGTCTTTATTATCATCAGGGTGATAGGCAGGAGAGTCAAAAAGCTCTCCAAAATATTCCGCGAACGGATGGGGGATATGAACTCCGTGCTCCAGGAACGATTCAATGGTATCAAGGTCATCAAATCAAGCGGATTCGAAGATGTGGAGACCGAACGTTTCAGGATTTTTACGAGCGATTTTCGCCGACTCGACCTCAAGATCTACCGTCTCAAGAACATAATCGGGCCGCTCAACGAAACGCTGCTTGTGTTCGCCGTCGCCATGGTGCTCTGGTTTGGCGGGCTTCAGGTATTCGAAGGCCGCATGACCGCCAACGAACTGATTGTGTTTGCTTTCAGCCTTTATTCGGCCATGGGCCCCCTCAAAACGCTCGGGGAAGTCAATACCAATATCCAGAACGGCATAGCTTCGGCCGAACGGCTGTTCGAGGTTATCGATGCCGAGCCGATCGTCATAAACGGCACCAGACCAATCAGCGGATTTTCCTATACTATCCGCTTTGAAGAAGTCTGCTTCAAATACAGCAAAGAGCCTGCCGAGCCGAATATTCTCGATCATGTATCCTTTGAAATCAGTAAAGGCGAAATGGTCGCACTCGTCGGTCAGTCAGGTTCCGGCAAATCTACGGCGGTCGACCTGCTGCTGCGTTTCTATGATGTGGATTCCGGTCGGATCACAATAGATGGCACAGATATCAGAGAGCTCGATTACAAACAGCTGCGCCGCATGATCGGCGTGGTGAGTCAGGAAGTCATTCTTTTTAACGATACCATTGGCCAGAACATCGCATACGGCGTGCATGAAGAGGTGGTGCCCGAGCAGATAGAAGCAGCGGCCAAACTCGCCAATGCTCACGCCTTTATTGCAGAAAAGCCGCTGCAGTACGATACAGTCATCGGCGATCGGGGTATCCAGCTATCAGGAGGACAACGTCAGCGTATCGCCATAGCAAGGGCTATGGTGAAAAATCCCGACCTGCTCATTTTCGACGAAGCCACAAGCGCGCTCGACAACGAGTCCGAAAAAGTGGTGCAGGAAGCCATAGATAACGCGCTTTCAGACAGAACAGCGCTTGTTGTAGCCCACAGGCTTTCAACGGTAAAGAATGCAGACAGGATTATCGTGCTTGATAAAGGCCGGATTGCAGAGTCTGGAAGTCATGAAGAGTTGTTGCAGATCGATGGTCTTTACAGGACGCTTTATGAGATTCAGTTTGCGGGAAAAACAGATTTGAGTACCTGATCTTCTTCTGCGTACAGAGATGATTTGTTATAACCTGAATTATTCATCAATTGATATCCTTTATGGCACCGAATGCTCCCATCATTCCGGTAAAACGCCGAATGGTATCGGGACGTTACCGTTATGTCGCTCCTGCGGAGCGATAACCCGCTTGGGGAGAAGATTTCTTTCCCGGGGTTTCACCCCGGGCTACCGAGATGCCATCCCTACGGAATGTTCAAATGCGTGAAGCAGCAGTCCCACTCGAACATAGGGTACTCTTACAGGCGTAAAACTGATATATTTTTATTCTCATGAATAATCCAGGTTAAATCGTTGTCTGAAAATCGGGGGACACTACACTTGTTTTTTTTCTAATAGTTCTGTGATTTTTCCAGAAACCGTATCCCACGTATATCCAGCTGTAATCCGTGCCATTCCGTTCTCCCCTAACAACCGAGCTTGGAGAGGGTCAGAAAGGATATGAATCAGTTTTTCTGCGATCTCTTCTGCACTGAGTGGGTCGACAAGGTAACCCGTTTTTCCATCCTCAATGGCATCCACCACACCACCGGAGCGACCACCTATCACAGGCTTTGCACAGGCATTCGCTTCGAGAAATGTGATACCGAACCCTTCTGTATCGCCTGCCCCCTCAAGTTCACGACTGGGCATTATGTAAACATCGCACAAATTGTAAAACTGATTAATTTCTTCAGGTGCAACATAGCCGGTAAAAGTGACATCACGTTCCAGCCCCAGTTCTACTACCTGTCGCTGAATCCGTTCATAATTTTCCCCTTCCCTGACACCGGAGATGAGGTAATGCGCATTTGGCACATGTTTGAGTACTTCCGGCAAAGCTTCAATAACCTTATCATGCCCCTTGCGTTCAACGATGCGGGCAAGTGTCAGAATTACCTTTTTGCCCGCAAGTCCAAAGCGATGCCGAAGTGCATCTGTATCCACTCCCGGATAAAATGTTTCAGGATCAACCCCGTTAGGCAAAACAATTACTTTTTGAGGATTTATACCATGACGGCGAATCACCTGTTCACGGGTAAAACGGCTCACTGCGATGACGATATCCGCCGCATTCAGCGTATTGATCAACCAGCACCGCTTCATCCAGGGCATTTTACGCGTTACTTCCAAACCATGCACCACAACAATTAATCGTGTTCCGTGCTTTTTCACTACCCCCACAAGTCCGCGGGCAATATTCCATGTAGTTGCAATTACCACCTCAGGCAGCACTTCTGACTCATAAAGCGACTTCATCGCTCGGTTGGCATAAAGAGATCGGAGCTGCCGCCAGCGGTTGCCATGCACCTGAATCACCGGGTAAGGCTCCTGACTCTGAACCTTTTCGGCTTCCTTGTTCATGTGGCGTGTCAATACCCGAACCCCATAGCCCATCCGGTGCAGGCTTCGTGCTACCCCTATAGCCCATTGTGCAATGCCACCGACATTGGGCGGAAAATCTTCCGAGAAAATAATTAATGATCTATGGTTCATGCTATGCTATCATAATGTGAGGACAAAGTTCGTGTATTGTTTCGAGCACTGACTGAACAGGAATTGCTTTAATCGAAGAAATTTCCGACACTACTTGACGGTTAGGCACTTCGTATGGGGCAAAGCGTGTCAGGTGAATCACATCTGCTCGGTAAAGTCCCACCACTGGCCGGTTATAACATGACGCCATGTGAATGAGCGCGGTATCGGGTGAGATGAGCAATGTTAACCCTTGTAGAATTGCGGCCACATCGTAAATTGTTTTCGTTTGCGGAGACTTTAGGACATGGCTGAACGACTCTTCCAGCGTCGCCTTATCAGCTACCCGATTCGGCATTGCAAATACGACAATCGGAACTTTCAAATTTTCGACCAGCTTCTGCCATTTTTCTATCGGCCATTCACGCGAAGGCTCCCCCGCACTAAGATTAATGCCGATAATCGACTTTTCCGCGTTATTTGAAACAAAAGCCGCGACTTCCGGCGATACGTCGCCCTGCGGAATATAGGGCCTGCAGGCTCCTGGAGCCAGGTGAACTCCCAGATGGGTTAAAAGCGCACAGTTTTTCTGGACAATATGCTGCTCGAAACCAACCTTGATCAGGTAATTAAACAAGCCCCTGTGATACGGGTGATCGATGCCGACCTTATAGTGGGACCGTATCAGAGCGGTATGCATGAGGAATGTCCACGACGGATGATCTTTCGTATTGAACAGTACATCAAACCGGATTTTCCTCACTTCCGACAAAAAGCCAAGCGCCCGCCCCTTTGCCTGATGTACTACATCGACATTGGTATCGCACTCAAAAAAACCGGCAATCGCACCGAAGGCTACGATATGAATTGTAACTTCCGGAAAAGCTTGCCGCAGATTTTTCAGGAGCGGTGTAAGCAAAATGGCATCGCCGATTTTTTCCTGTGCAAGTATTGCTACTGTATGAAGATGCCCTTCAAACCGGGGTTTTTCGGGCAGTGTACCGAATACACGGCGCATCACGGCAGCCGATAATCGTCGAATTTTGTCTTTTCTCATGCCTTTTGTGACGCCTTTTCTCGGAGCATTTCCTGAAAATAGCGCTCCAGATTCTCCACCATTTTTGGAATCGTAAAATTTTCCTGAACACGCCTCATCCCGTTTTGGCCAAATTCACTACGGAGTACGGGATCGTCGAGTAGACGCCCAATGGCATAGGCCAGAGCCTGCGGGTCGCGTGGTGGCACAATAAAGCCTGTTTTTCCATCCATCATCAGCTCCCTGGCGCCATTGACGTCGGTTGCCACTACGGGTTTTTCGACTGCCATTGCTTCCATGACCACATTTGGCATGCCTTCGAACAGCGATGCGAGCACAAAGAGGTCGCATCCTCCCAGGTAAGGATAAATGTCCGGAGTGAACCCCTCGAATGCTATGCACCCGGCAACTCCTTTTTCCTTTGCCTGTTTTTTCAGTTCCTCATCGAGTTTTCCTTCGCCTGATATCACGAATACCAGATCGTTGCGATTTTTAAGGAGGATCGCGGCGGCATCGATGAGGTAGTTGAACCCTTTCTGTCCGGCAAGTCTGCCTGCACTGTAGATGATTTTCTTGCCAGGGTAACGGGCTGAAAAATCGATCGGCTCGATTTTCTCCGGTACGACAAGCCCGTTGTAGATCACCTTCACGAATTCAGGAGGGATCCATTCGTATTGTGCATAGGCCGCCTTTATCGTGTTGCTGTTGGTGATGATGCCGTCAAGAATCTGTCTGCTGTAAAGCTTGTAGCGGTATTTTTTTGTGCCGAACATCAAGATGCCGTGTCTGGCAAGTATAACCGGTGTTTTGAGGAGTTTTGCGATAAATCCGGCAGTTCCGACATCCGTGTTCAGATTGCAGACAAGAACGTCGATTTTTCCTGACCGTATCATCCGTGCGAGACTAAAAAGATAAAGGCCCGTAATTTTTTCCAGTCTGCCGATTCCGAAACAGGTGACATTGCAGGCGAGGGCATGATCGATGAGTTTCGACCCGGATTTGCCGATAATACGCACATTATGCCCTTTTTTTGTCAATTCGGCAGCTGCCGTGACCATCCATTTTTCACCTCCTCCGAACTTTCCTGTACCGATCAGGTTTACAAAAGCAATATTCATAATGCAGTGGCATGGATTTTCCGATACAGTTGAAAGGTTTTTTCAACCATTGCCTCGACGGTAAACTGCCGGGCTCTTTCAGACGCTTTTTTTTCGTAGTTTTTCCTGAGGGCCCGATTATCGAGCATGCGGATAATCCCTTCGGCCAGCGCCTGGGGGTTTTGTTTCGGCACAAGTAATCCGAACTCGTTGTTTCCAAGCAGTTCAGGTATGCCTCCGGCATCGGTCGACACGACTGGTATTCTATTTGCAAGGGCGTCGATAATGGATGTTCCAAGTCCTTCATCCATTGAAGAGTGAACATAGAGATCAAAGCCGCCGATGAAATTCTGCAGATCCGTTCTGAATCCCGGCATAATGACATTATTTTCTACACCGAGAGCTTTTATTTCTCCGAGGATATTCTTTTTTTCATTGCCGTCGCCAAGGATAAACAAGGTGCAGTTGTATTCTTTCTTCAGGCAGATGCTCAATGCATTGATAAGGGTAATATGGTCTTTGTGGCCGGTCAGTGCGGCAATATTTCCCAGAATGAACTGTTTGCCGTCAATTTTGTATTCAGCCAGCAGTCGGGCTCTTGTATCGGAACTGCCGCATTGCAGCCTTTGCGGGTCCACGCCGCTGTAAATGACTTCTATCTTGGATTCCGGCACATCCTGCCCTATCAGCAGTTCCTTGATGAACTGTGAGATGGCTATGATTTTATCGAGTTTCGCCGATTTGTACTTGTAGAGACTCAGGGGGTTGTTCTTTACTGCAAAATCGACCCGCCTGTGCGCAATCAGATGAAAGTTGTTATATAGATGCTTCGCCTGCAAGGCCAGTGAGTGGGCATGGGTGGTATGGGTATGTACAATATCGATCTTGTATTCCCTGATGATCTGTATAAGGGCATGGACCGCTCCGGGATTCAATTCACCTCTTGATCTGACCGGAAATGTTTTCGTGACATAGGGTGCCGTCCGTTCGAGAAAAACGCTGCCTGGCTGCCCCATGCAGTACTGGGTGACAGGGTATTCCGTGAGGCCTTTTATCAGGTAAAGCCCCTGTTGCTCTCCCCCTCGCCAACCCGGTACCGCGTTGTAATGCAGAATAGTGACTCCCATAATCGATTTGCTGCCGTTTTGCAGGTGTTTTATTGTTTTTTGCGAGTTGATGCTGTGAGCGATTGCAAAAATGCGGTAATTTCCTGTTTCATTAGTGATGTAGAATACTGTTCCATAACACGTTGTCTTGCTTTTGCGGCTGTGATTTTACGCAATAACGGATCCCTGTAGAGAAGATGCAGGATGTCGGCAAGCTTTTCTTTCTCACCATACGATATCAGATATCCGCTTGTCCCCTCCTCGATTATCTCCGTTACACCCCCACCGGCAAAGGTGCTCACCGGCGCGTTTTCAAGGTACATTGCTTCAAGCAGCGCTATGGAGAGTCCCTCGCTGATTGACGTTAATGCAAATACATCACTTTGATGAAGTTGTGGATAGGGGTTTTCAAGAAATCCCGTAAAATTGATTTTCTTTTCAATATTCAACTGTTTTGCAAGCTGCTGAAGATTGGCTTTTTCAGGGCCGTCGCCGATTATGACCAGTTTTGCATTGATGTTTTTCTCATAGCTCAGAAACAGTGCAAAACTTTCGATAAGAAAACGAGGGCCTTTGTTTGTGTCCAGGCGGCCCATGGAGCTTATGGTCATGCACGCCGATATTTCTTTTGGTGCTTCCGGGCATTTCGATTGTATGTTTTCTGTATCAATCCCGTAGTAAATTACCTTTATTTTGTCATCCCGCATGTAAGAGCTTTTCAGCAGGGTTTCCCTTATTTTCCGTGCATTGACGATGATGCCGTCTGCCAGCTTGTTGTAAACAATGTTGTAAACCGGATTGTTTTCAAGATCCCTGACGGCTCCCAGCCACATAATATTTTTTGTCTTGCACAGTCTGCTGACGATACCCGCAAGAAAATAGTCTTTTCTTTTCGACGGTATGATGACGTCAATGCTGTGCTTGCGGACGATTTGAACGAGTCTCGCGATGGTATAGATATCGGCTTCATTAAGGAAGGGAAGCCTGTATTTGGTTATAGTGAAATGCTCTCCGATATCTTCTTTTCTGTACGCAAGTACGACACCGTGCTCCTTTGATAGTGTCGATGTCGCAATCAGTACGGATTGTTCGTTACCGCCCCGGCCTCTCCGGGCGGAGTTGAGGAAAAGGATATTCAATGCAATACCTGTTTATGTCGCGATGCCCGTTTTTCAGTCCAGAGTGCCGACAGAAAGGCGCACCGGAAAGCTTAGGGCCTTTTTTGCTATTGAAAATGTATTGAAAAAATGATTTATTTTGTTTTTTATTGTTACGAAAGTGTTAAATGATTGGTATGGGTATTTAAAAGTGAAAAACGTTATTGTTGCGTATGTCAGAAAAACGGCTGGAATTGCATGATGGCCATTATCTGGGTAAAGGCTCGAAGCGTATCTGTTATCGACATCCTGACGACGATTTGAAGTGTATCAAATTCGATCTCAACAGGAGACGACGGTTTACCGCTGAAGAGGTCAGGCATTACAATCGCTATGCCCGAAAAGGCATTGTTTTTGACGTAATAGCTCCTTACCATGGAGAGGTCAGGACGAATTCAGGTACGGGTTATGTTTTTGGCCTCGCACGTGATTTCAATGGGGAGGTGTCTCAGTCGGTCAGTCATTATCTAAAAAGCTGTCAGGATGAAGCGCTTCTTGACGATTTGTTTGCCGGGATGGTTCATCTGAAGTATTATATGATTTCCAACGGTATTACCCTGACGTTGCTCGAAGACCATAACATGGTTTATCAGCGCGTCGATCAATCGACAGGAAAGGTTATACTAATTGACGGTATCGGCAACAATCAGTTTTTCCCATTGGCAGATTTTCTGATGTTTCATGCCCGAAGGGTTGTTCGTCGAAAATGGTTCAAGTTCGAAAGGAATATGATGAGGGTGTATAAACCCAGGCCGCCTGTTTTCCGCCGTTTCATGGTACTTCATGAAAAAACGACTTGAACGCCAAGTGATATGAGGGATACGATTTCGCTGGAGAATGCCGAGTTCGTTGGCGAATGCTCCATGAGAAAATGTTACTGTCATCCGAGTGATCCCTCTAAATGCATAAATGCATCAAAATCGATATAAATCCGGAATGGAATTGCAAAAAAAATAGACCATTTAAGCTGCCAAAGTCTTTGATTGATAATAATTGCGTAAATACTCTGCCAGTGCAAGATACCCTAACGCAGAATGTGCCCTTTTTCGGTTATAAAAGATTTGGATATAATCAAATAGACTCTGCTGAAGCTCTTCTCGATTACGGAATTTTCTTCCGTAGATCCACTCGGTTTTCAAGGTCTTGAAAAATGTTTCCGTTACGGCATTGTCATAGCAGTTTCCTTTCCCGCTCATGCTTTGGATCATATGGTAATCCGCCAGCTTCTTCCTGAACGATTTGCTGGCATATTGCACGCCACGGTCGGAATGGAAGATAACTCCTGCCGGTGGCTGCCGATGCCGTACGGCCATGTCCAGAGCCGGATTGACTGTCATTTCAGTCTTCAGGCTGGTACTGAGAGAATACCCTGTTATCTCTCGATTGAAGAGCTCCATGATAATGGTCAAATACTGCCAACCGGTCGCGGTACGAATAGAGGTGAGATCACTCGTCCACACTTCGAAAGGAGTTTCTACCGTGAATTCCTGTCCCAGGAGGTTCGGCGCTATCGGCTCATTGTGGTTCGAGTCCGTCGTGACCTTGAACTTCCTGGCACACTTTGCACGAATGCCCATCTCTCGCATCAAACGGGCAGTCCGAGGGCGGCTGCACTGAAAACCCTTCTTCTGTAAAGCATTGGCAATCCTGGGACTTCCATAGGTTTCGAGGCTCTCTTTATAGATTTCCCTGATAGCCGTCATGATCTTCCGGTTCTCTTGCTTTCTGTTGCTTTCCGGACGCTGTGTCCACGCATAATTGAAGATGCGATATAAATCGATATGGCTCAGGCAGGGGAGGCGGAATTTCGGAACGGTGAAGTTAGGGAGTCCGTCATTTCAAATATACCGTTTTAGGCTTCACACGAATATCCCACCAGCGCAGGTTTAATGACCGTACAAGTCTTTTCTCAAGAGCGACTCTTTCTTTATTAGAAAGCCTTATGCCCTTTTCATAATTGTCATCAACCAGTATAGCCATTGGATGCAGTCCTCGCCATAAAAAGCTTTCTGCTCGACGAATAACTGTTCTCATGCTGTCAAGAAGATAACCGTTCCATGATCTCTCCAATCCTGCCCAATAACGTTCAATGCTATTATACTTGCTGTGGTATGGCGGATAGTAGATCAAGTGAACCTCTATGCCTGTGCTGTCGGCAAATTCAGTGATTCTGTGCAGGAACTGACTCCGGCGTCCATTGCATTCCGGACCGTTGTCCATATTTATCACCAGCTTCTTGATGCCGCTAAGATCGTCTTTTCGTGTCTGCCACCACATCTCAAGCCCGTCAACCAGAAAATCGCTGGTTTTGTTACTGGTGCCGAAAAACAGGAACGATCTTCCCTCTACGGGCTCAAGGATGCCTCCGGGGACAAGCTTTTCCCTGGGGTACATGTCATGATCCCAGGCTTCGACAGCGCTGAGTCCTCGGGATTTTCCTCCTCGTGAATACTTTCCAACTTGTATCGTGGCCTTCGTATCGATACTGATTCTCAGTGTTTCCGGATCGGCATCAGCCAATGCGTTTATTTTCCTGACGTTTTCGAAGATCGCGTCTGTTTCGGGCGTTTTTTTTCCACCATCGTTTTCTGGACACGTCGAAGGCGATACTGTTGACGGTTCAGGATATTGGAAATCGTACGAACCGAAGGCAAGGATGATTCCGGCCATCCTTCAGCAATCAAGGCCTCATAGACTGCTTGTGCCGTCATGTTCGTATAGAGCAGGGTGGTGCGCAACTGCGGGTCGGCATGACTCTGCGGTTCCATGATTTTCCGAATCGATTCAAGCAATTCAGGATACTTCTCTTCGACTTTTGGCTTGTGTCTTTCTGTCAAATCATTGACGCAGGCGATGCCGGTTTCATATTCCTTCATACCGAGCATAACCGACGAGCGATTCCATCCGAATTCTGTTTCGGCAACTCTGGCCTTTCCATCCAATATGCTCAACGCGACATCTCCCATGGCTCGGCGTCTTTCAGGCCATGGAATCATGCCAATCAGCCGACCTATCAAATTGACCATGTCTGGTGATATGCCGTTCTGATTCAGTACTGACGTCTTCATATGCAATACCTCCTATGGATGCGTTGCTGTATGAAGCATTATAAACGGTATATCAGTATTTTCCAAATCCCTTACTGCCGACGACCTCGCGCCGATAGACGAGTATGGTGTGATGGCCTGCTTCTGCAAGTGATTCCGCTGCCATGCGTGTCCATTTTTCGGTTCCGCCCCAGGTTCTTGCGGAGTTCATGAGGAGAATTCTCATGGAGAGACCATATTGTTTGTTGTGCGGGCAACCGGAAATGCCTTGCGTATTTTTCGGGAGGTTTGATACCGGTGTTTCGTATACTCAGCTTCGGTTCGCCGTAACCGGCCTTTGTTAAAATTAGATGTTTTTTTCAATTATCCTCCGTTCATCTGCATGTTGCTTCAGCTGGATGACAGGCCGTCGTTTCTGTTCAGCGCCTTCGTGCTGCTGACCATCATGGCGTTTTATGTATTTGCCGGCAGTGTTCTGCTGATGGTTCTGCCCGGCGGCATATCGGCGGTTCACGACCCTGTGCAGGGTGGAGCCGGGATGGTTGGGGCTTTGCGTTTTTCACAGGTTGCCGCTCAGGTGCTTGTTCTCGGGCTGCCGGTACTGCTGCTTGCATGGGTGCATACGCGGAGTCCGCTGCCGGTATCGAGGACATCGCTGCGGTTTCTGGGCGTAAAGGAAACGGTTTCCCTTCGGCAGGTTCTGTATGCTGTTCTGGGAATGATTTCGCTGCAGCCGCTGCTTTATTCCGTTATCGAACTTCAGGATCTTTTTTTATGGCCTGCTCTCGGCCCGGCCGGCGCGGGGGTGGTCGAGAGCCGCAAGCTGCTCGATGCCGTAATTCAGAGGCTCGCAGGCATGCATTCGCCCGGCGAGGCCGCCATTGTCGCCGTTGTGCTTGCCCTGACGCCGGCTTTATGCGAGGAGCTGCTGTTCAGGGGATATCTGCAGCAGAACTGGTATAAGGCGCTAACCCCGTCAGGTTCCGTGCTTTTCACCGGATTCGTTTTTGCGGTTTTTCACCTCAGTGCGGCCAATCTTGTTCCGCTTACGATTCTGGGATGGTATATTGGGTATATTTTCCTGAAAAGCGGTAACCTTGCCGTGCCGGTTTTCGTGCATCTTTTCAATAATCTTGCGGCGCTTGCCGTTATTCATGCTTTCGGGCCGTCACCGGAAGAGCCCTACGGGCTGGTTTTGTCGATCTGGTGGTGGTCTGCCGTTATCGGCAGTCTGTTTCTTTTTGCGTTTTTCATGCGAAGGTTCAGGGCATCGTGCTCCTGAACCGGCAAGCTCTATTTCCGTTATTCGATTTCTATGGGTAAGCTTCTCGGCATCAATCTTCTGCAGCGTGTTCTGGTGGCCATTGCAGGCATACCGGTTCTGGTCTGGGTCGTCAAACTCGGCGGGATGCCTTTTTTTCTGCTGCTTCTCGTGCTTTCTCTTGCTGCTACCTATGAGTTCTACCGGCTCGCCATGCACAAGGCGGCGCCTCCTCCGCTCTGGCTCGCGTTGTTCCTGACGGTTCTTCTGCAGCTGAATTTCTATAGCGGAATGGTCGATACCTGGGAACTGCTGCTCGGAGTTGTTCTTCTGCTTTTCGTCATCGAGCTGTTTCGAAAGGAGGGTTCCCCTCTGCTCAATCTCGGTTCCGTTCTGACGGCTCTTCTTTACGTGAACCTCTGTTTCGGAGCGTTGCTGGAACTGCGCCGCCATGGGCATGACGGCGAGGGCGAAGCGCTGGTTCTGCTGGTGTTCGTCTGTGTATGGGCTGCCGATATTTCGGCTTATTTCGGTGGGAGCATGCTCGGGGGAAGGTTCATCAGAAGGAAGCTTTTCGAGCGGCTCAGCCCGAGCAAGACTTGGGAGGGATATATGGCGGGGTTTGCCGGAAGCGTTGCGGCTTCTGCGGTCTGCCTTCAGCTGATGACGCAGCTTTCTCCGGCAGCCGTTGTTTTTACCGGCGTTCTGATTGGCGCGGTAAGTCCGGCAGGCGATCTGATCGAATCGATGTTCAAGCGCGACGCCGGGGTCAAGGATTCCTCTTCGCTCATTCCCGGCCACGGGGGCGTGCTCGACCGGTTCGACACCATCATGTTCGTTTCCCCGATCGTTTATTTTTTATCTTCCCGGCTTTAACAATCCACAGAAAGGGTTGTACAGTACCCGATCAATTTTTTTTATATTACAAGCTTGTTTTCACGAGGCTGGAGAGTGATCCGGACTCGAAACGGACCGGATCATAATTGCAAGGTTGTGTGACAATGAAAATCGAAACTCTTCTTTCCGCCGGCTATATCGCCCTGAATCTCGAACTTGAAACAAAAAGCCAGGTTATCGATGCCATGCTCTCGATCGTTTCCGGCCATCCCGGCGTGAAGGATGCCGCGAGGCTGCGCAGCGATGTGCTGCGTCGTGAGCAGGAAATGTCGACAGGGATCGGCAAGAAGATCGCCCTGCCGCATGCCAAAACATCATCGGTCACGCAGCCGGTTCTCGCTCTTGCCACATTGAAGCGGGATCTCGATTTCGATGCTATTGACAACGAGCCGGTCAGGATCGTTTTTCTTCTTGCCACTCCGGAAGAGATGCTTGCAGAGCACCTGAAGCTGCTCGGACGCATCACGAGGCTTGCAGGCCGCAACGAGTTCAGGGAACGGCTTATCGCCGAGGTTTCTCCGGATGGCGTTTTGGCGCTGTTCTGCGAGGAAGAGAAAGATTTCCCACAGATATGAGGAGTCAGGAGATGGGGGAGTGTGGGTTGGGTTTTTTTGATGTTTCTGTTGTCATTGAGTGGAGATCATGAAACGGGGGAATAGCGGAAGAAAGATTGCTTGCTGGAAGTGAAAGAGATTTAACGGAACAGGTTTGCTATAGAATCGTATGTCGAGTTATCAGGTTGTAAAGGGAGCGCGGGATATTTTTCCCGATGAGATGGTGCAGTGGAACTATGTGGAGGAAGTGATATGCCGGCTTGCCGGTGTTTTCGGTTTCAACGAGATACGCACTCCGGTTTTTGAGTATACCGAGCTGTTTCAGCGCAGCATAGGTGCCTCTACCGATATTGTCGGCAAGGAGATGTTCACCTTCTGTCCTGATGGTTCGGAACGCTCGATAACGCTCAGGCCCGAGATGACCGCAGGCGTGATGCGGGCGGTGCTGCAGAAAAATCTGTTTGCTTCGGCTCCGGTACAGAAGCTCTATTATATCAGCGAACTGTTTCGTAAGGAGCGACCCCAGGCGGGGCGTCAGCGTCAGTTTACGCAGTTCGGCGCGGAACTGCTCGGGGCGTCATCTCCAGCGGCTGTGGCCGAGGTCATCATGTTCATGATGCAGGTATTCGGCGAGCTTGGCCTCGACGGTCTGCGGCTGAGGATCAATTCGCTTGGAAGCGCCGATGACCGGAGGAGGTACAGGGAGGAGCTGCGTTCATATCTGGCGCCGCATTATGGAATGCTTGACCAGGCATCAAGGGAACGGTTCGAAAAGAATCCGCTGAGAATACTCGATTCGAAAAATCCCGATATGCAGGAGATCGTTTCCGGTGCTCCCAAACTGCATGAGCATCTTGGCGATGAGGCTCGCCGGGATTTCGATCAGGTTCTCGGTTACCTCGCCGGACGGGGTATCGATTTCAGTATCGATCATCTTTTGGTTCGTGGTCTTGATTACTACAGCTATACTGCGTTTGAGGTTTCATGTACGGCACTGGGCGCGCAGGATGCGCTTGGCGGCGGAGGCAGATACGATTCACTTGCTCTGGAACTCGGCAGCCCGAAAGAGGTTCCTGCCGCCGGTTTCGCTGTCGGTATGGAGAGATTGCTGATTGCCATGCAGAAGCAGAGGCTTCTGCCAGAGGCGGTGCCGCCCGGTCCGGAGGTTTTTATTATTGTGCCGCAGCAGGAGTTTTTCGACCATGCGTTCGATATCGCAGCCCGATTGCGGAGTGCAGGAATCGGAACGACGATCGATCTGGCAGGAAGAAGCATGAAAGCACAGTTGCGCGAAGCGAACAGAATGCGGGCTGCATCTGCGCTGTTCGTAGGGGGCGATGAACTCGCATCGGGGCTGTTCCCGCTCAAGGATCTCGCTTCATCCGCCCAGGAGGCGCTTTCTCTGGATGCGGTGATCGGGCGTCTGCGTCATGCATCGATAATAAAAACCCGGCAGCCATGAGCCGACTGCATACGGTAACGGTTTACGGTAAACCGGATTGCTGTCTGTGCGATCAGGCGATGGCTGTGTTGCATAAAGTACAGTCGGCAGAGCCTTTTGTGCTCGAAAAAGTCGATATTTCGTTCCGGGAGGATCTCCTTGAGCGTTATGGCGCCCGAATACCCGTTATTGCTGTGGACGGCGTCGAGGCGTTCCGTTACCGCATTCGTGAAGCACGGCTTCTCGATCTGCTTTCCGGCAATGTTCCCTATACAGGAAATAATACCGGAAAGGAAAGCGGCATTATTTCCTGAATGCAATCTATCATTACTCGATATGCTTAAATTCATACTGCTCGCTCTGGTGCTTATTCTTCTGGTTCGCCTGGTGCTTAGGCTGCTGGGCAGGAGTTTCTTCATCAGGTATCGCGTCGATCTTCCCGGAAAAGGGAACGGGAGGGTTTCGCGTCCGGATTTCCGGAAAAAAACAGAGGACGCCGATTATGAAGTGATCGGAACGCAGTTGAAAGAGAGCGATTCTTCTTCACGCAAGGAAGCTTGACTATTCAGCCATTTTTTGCTACATTACATATCAGGGTTTGAACAGGCGCGGATCGATCGAAAGAGGTGACAAGTGGGGCTAACCCCACTTTTTTGTTTTCAGGATAAAACGAGAAGGGGCGAAAGGCGGTGATGCAGGGGATGGAAGAAAAAATAAAACGTTGTATTCATCAGGTGCTGGAATCGTCTGCCGGTACCCGGGGCGAGGGCGTCTACCTTGTCCGGCTGCAGGTGAAAGGGGCCGGAAGGCACAGGAAAATCGGGGTGCTGCTGGACAGCGACGCGGGTATACGCATCGACCAGTGTTCCTTTTTCAGCCGAAGGATACGGGAACTGCTCGAAACCGACGTTGAGCCTCCGCTATTGACCGGTGAGGATTTCGATCTTGAAGTTTCTTCTCCGGGACTCGGCGAAGCCATCATTGTTCCCAGGCAGTATATCCGGCATACAGGCAGGCTGCTGCGGGTTGTTTATACCGGAGAGCAGGGTGAAGAGGTGACACTTACCGGCCGGCTTCTCAGGGTTATTATGGCTGACGATAGCGTGACCTCGCTGGAACTCGCCTTGTTGAAAACCGGTAAAAAAAAGACAGGCGTCGGTCAGGAACTCATTGAGCTTGAGTCAGGGCGTATTGTCAGGGCGGTTCCGGAAGTTGAATGGTAGCGGTTCAGGCATATCGGGAGAATTTTTACTTTTTATAAGCACAATCAGCAAATGAGATGGCGAGAAAGCAGGTAAAAGCGGAAGGTCAGGACAGGAGAGCTCAGATTGCGGGCGCGTTCGGCGAGATCGAGCAGTCGAAGATTTTTCTTGACAAGAAAGTGGAGAGTGCGGCTGTCAAGATGGATATTGCTGATCTTCTCAAGGATATTATCCAGAAGCAGCTTCGAAAGGATTATGATCCTGAGGTTGAGGCAAATATTTTCATCAATCCTGAACGGGGCGATTTCGAAGTCTATATTCTCAGAAAGATTGTCAGTGAAGTCGATATTCCCGCTATCGAAATCAGTCTGGACGAAGTAAGAAAAATCGACGATTCCCTTGAACTCGGGGATTACTATGAAGAAGGGCCCATACGTCTCGATGAGTATCTGAGCAGGAAATCCATACAGATCATCAAGCAGTCCGTCCAGAAGAAAGTCCGCGATCTCGAACGTCTTGTCGTTTACGAGGAGTGCCTTGAAAAAGTAGGGGAAGTTGTAGCCGGCGAGGTCTATCAGGTTCGGTCGAACGAGGTCATTTTCACCTACAATACCTCCAAGGACCATCGGGTCGAGCTGGTACTTCCGAAATCGGAAATGATGAAGAAGGATAATCCACGCCGCACTCCGAGGATGAAGCTCTACGTCAAGCGGATCGAACGCGAGAAGGTAAAAGTACGTCTCGATGACGGGGAGACAGTAGAGCGCGAAAAGCCGGACGGCGGCATGAAAGTGATCGTTTCAAGGGTTGACGACAGGTTCCTCTATAAATTGTTCGAACACGAAGTTCCGGAGATTCTTGATGGACTCATTGTCATCAAGGGAATTGCCCGCGTGCCTGGAGAACGCGCGAAAGTTGCAGTGGAATCGACCAGCTCGCGTATCGATCCGGTCGGCGCGAGCGTCGGATATCGCGGCAAGCGCATACAGAGCATCGTCAAAGAGCTCAATAACGAAAATATCGATGTTATCTACTATACAGACGAGCCGCAGATCTATATTGCCAGGGCGCTGCAGCCGGCAAAGATCGATCCGCTTACGGTGCATGCAGACATGAAAACGCGCAAGGCAAGGGTGATGCTCAAGCCCGATCAGATCAAGTACGCTATCGGCAAGAACGGCAACAATATCCATCTGGCAGAAAAACTTACGGGTTACGAGATCGACGTCTACCGGGATGTTATCGACAAGTCGATGGAAGATCCCACGGATATCGATATCATCGAATTCCGGGAGGAGTTCGGCGACGACATGATTTACCAGCTTCTCGATGCAGGTCTCGATACCGCCAAAAAAGTGCTCAAAGCAGGCGTCGAAGAGATCGAGCAGGCGCTTGTAGGGCCGGTAAGGGCCGAGGAGGTGCTGGTTTTCGGGAAAAGCAGCCGGAAGACGCCGCTTAAACCGAGGGAACGCAAAGTCACCGACGAGGAAAAGAGATACTGGAAGAAGATCGCCGACAATATCTACCGTACGGTCAGGGATCAGTTCACGGATGCCGATCTGTGCGACCTGTTCGACGAAAAGGAGTCGATTTTTCCGGATACGGAAGAGTAAGCGGAGCGGTACCCCGGAGATAACAGAGAGAGGATTAAGAGTCTATAAAATCGACAGGAGGATGTAATGGCCATTGAGGAGATGGAAAAACGATTTCGTATCAGCGACATAGCAAGGGAACTTCAGGTCAGTCCCCAGGAAGTCCTGCAGTTTGTCAAACAGGAAGGGGGCCGCGTGGCGTCTACATCCTCTATGGTCGATCAGGGTACTCGGGAGTTGATTTTCGGTCATTTCAGCGATGAGAAGAAAATGGTCGATGAGACGTTGAAAATCAGGCAGGAAAAGCAGCGCAGGCTTTCAAGGCTCGAAGAGCAGTCCAGGAAAACCTATGAAAAGGAACGCCAGCTCAAGGAAACTCTCAGCAGCGGAGTGACTTCGGCGGCAGCCCAGGACGTTAAAAAAGAGGGAGCCGTTCTGCAGGCAAAGCCGGTCGTGCCAGAACATGTCAGAACGGAAGAACTGGATGCCCTTGCCGCAGCACTCTTTCATGCCGAGCCTGAAGCTCCGGCTGCTGATGAAGAGCCTGTTCAGCCAGAGGAGGTCGTAGTGGCCGCTATCGAGGATGTGCAGCCTGAAGCACCTGCTGTTCAGGAACCCGAACCTGCTCCTGTTGTTCCCGAAGCTCCTTCGGTGAACGAGCAGCTTGTTTCTTTTGCTGCTCCCAGAAATATCGGAGGTCTTACGGTCATCGGCACTCTCGACATGCAGTCCCCGTTCGAGCGCGGCAGCGAGGCCGACAAGAAAAAGAAAGGCCGCAAAAAGAATTTTCAGGAACAGGCCGACGAGCTCAAGGGGGAATTCGAAACGACCGTCTCCGAAGACGGCACTGTAAAAAAGAAAGTGGTCAAGCCTGCCGGTGAAGAGGGCGCTGCGGCTGCGGCGACCGACGATGCGGCGAAAAAGAAGAAGGGCAAGAAAAAGAAAAAGCCGGAGGTCGATGACAAGGTTATTTCGGCCAATATCAAGACGACCATCAGCGGCATGGACGACAGCGGAGGATCCGCTTCCCGCCAGAAATTCCGCAAGATGCGCAAGATCGAGCGTGAGCGCGAGCAGGAAGCTGCCGACGCGTTCCGCGAGTCGCAGCAGACGATCGTCAGGGTTACCGAGTTCGCTTCTCCGCATGAACTTGCCGAACTTATGGGAGTCACCGCAAGGGATATCATCCAGAAATGCTTTCAGCTCGGCAAATTTGTTACCATCAATCAGCGCCTCGACAAGGAAAGCATCGAGCTGATAGCGCTTGAATTCGGTTTCGAAGCCGAGTTCATTTCAGAAGTGGAGGCAACAGCTGTTGTCGAAGAGGCGGACGAGCCCGAAGATCTGCTGGTGCGTCCTCCGGTCGTGACGATCATGGGTCATGTCGACCACGGCAAGACCTCGCTGCTCGACTATATTCGCAACAGCAATGTCGTCGCCGGCGAGTCGGGCGGCATCACCCAGCATATCGGAGCGTATGAGGTGACTGTGGAAGGTCGGCGCAAGATCACCTTCCTCGATACTCCCGGTCATGAAGCTTTTACCGCCATGAGAGCACGAGGCGCCCAGGTAACCGATATTGTCATACTTGTAGTTGCTGCGGACGACAGCGTCATGCCGCAGACCATCGAGGCTATCAATCATGCCAAGGCTGCCGGCGTGCCGATAGTTGTGGCCATCAACAAGATCGACAAATCCGAGGCCAACCCCGACAAGATAAAGACACAGCTTTCAGAAGCCGGCGTGCTTGTCGAAGAGTGGGGTGGCGAGCACCAGTGTCAGGAAATTTCCGCAAAGAAGGGTATCGGCATCTCCGAACTGATGGAAAAGGTGCTGACCGAGGCGGAAATCCGCGAACTGAGGGGGAATTTCTCACGGGAGGTCAACGCCAGCGGCATTATCGTCGAGTCCGAGCTCGACAAGGGCAAAGGCGTTATTTCAACGGTTCTGGTGCAGCGCGGCTTTCTGAAGGTAGGCGATCCTTTCGTCGCCGGCAATACGATGGGCAAGGTTCGTGCACTCATGGACGAACGGAGCAAACGGATTCTCTTTGCCGGTCCCTCCCAGCCTGTAAGAGTGCTCGGGTTCGAAGATCTTCCCCAGTCCGGCGATGTGCTGACCGTCATGGATTCCGATCGCGATGCCCGCGATCTTGCCCAGAAACGCCAGATCATCCGGCGTGAGCACGAGTTCCGCCGCAGTACCCGCGTGAAGCTCGACAGCATTGCCCGCCAGATCAAGGAGGGCCTCATGAAAGAGTTGAACGTGATCATCAAGGCCGATACTGACGGTTCGATCCAGGCTCTGGCCGATGGCCTCATGAAGATCCAGAACGAAGAGGTGAAAGTGCAGATCATCCACCAGGGGGTGGGCCAGATCACCGAAACTGACGTACTGCTTGCCGCCGCTTCGGATGCCATCATAATCGGATTCCGGGTTCGTCCGAACGTCAATGCCAAAAAGCTTGCGGAAAAAGAGGATCTCGATGTCCGCTTCTACAGCGTCATATACCATGTGCTCGAAGACGTGGAGAAAGCGCTCGAAGGCATGCTCTCTCCGGAACTTCATGAAGAGAGTCTCGGCTCGCTTGAAATCCGTCAGGTATTCCGGGTTCCGAAAGTCGGCAACGTCGGAGGATGTTATGTGCTCGAAGGCAAAATTATCCGGGATTCGAAAGTCAGGCTGCTTCGTGAAGGTGTGCAGATATATGACGGGCAGCTCGATACGCTCAAGCGCTTCAAGGACGACGTCAAGGAGGTCGATGCAGGCTACGAATGCGGCATTTCGTTGAAGAATTACGACGATATAAAGAACGGCGATATTGTCGAGGCTTACCGTATCGTTGAAAAGAAACGTAAACTCTGAACATCGGGGAACGGGTAATGTCGATACGAACCGAAAAAGTGGCTTCGCTGCTCCAGCATGAGCTTGGCGCCATTCTCGAAAAAGAGCTCCCGAGGAGCGGTGCGCTTGTGACGATTGTCGATGTCAAGGTCACAGCAGATCTCGGTATCGCCCGCATATATGTTTCCATTATCGGATCTGCGGAGCAGCAGGCGGATATAATGGCATGGCTGCACGATGAGACCAAAAATATCCGAAAGTCGCTCTCGACGGTTATCCGTCATCATTTCAGAAGAATACCCGAGATAGAGTTTTATGAGGACCGGCTCTATGAAAAAGCAAACCGCATCGAGCAGCTGCTCAGAGAGGTCAGAAAAACGCCGGAAGGGCATGAATGAACGCTTGCGGAAAAACAGGACGGCGCGGGATGCACGAACATGGCAGCGAACAGCTGAACAGCGATAACGGAGCGTTTCTTCTGGTAGACAAGCCGCTGGACTGGACATCGTTCGATGTCGTGGCCAAAGTCAGAAACGCATACTGTAAAAGCGGGATGAAACGCAAGGTAGGGCACTGCGGTACGCTCGATCCCAGGGCTACCGGGCTGCTTATTCTTGCTACCGGCAGAAAAACCCGCGAAATATCCGGGCTGGAGGCATTGGACAAGGTCTATGAAGGTACAATCAGACTTGGAGCTCAAACCGAAAGCCACGATACGGAAACACCGGAATACGGCCATTGCGATACCGAGCATCTCGATTTTCGCGCCATACATGCCGCTGCAGCGACTTTTACAGGCCCGTCTCTCCAGCAGCCGCCCATGCACTCGGCTGTCCGGCATAACGGCAAACGTCTTTACGAACTGGCAAGGAAAGGTCAGGTTGTCAGTGAGCGCAAGGCACGGGAGATCGTGATACACCGTTTTGAGATCACCGCAGTCGATCTTCCGTATGTTTCCTTCGTGCTCGATGTTTCGAAAGGAGCCTATATCAGGGTGATAGCCCATGAGTTCGGCCGCATCCTCGGCGTCGGGGGTTATCTTGCTTCGCTTCGCAGAACATCGATCGGTTCTTACACCCTCAGCGGCTCGCTGAGCGTAGAGGAAACGGTCGCCGCGATTCTTTCCGGTTGCGCACTTCCGTCGGTACAAAGGAGTTGATCGACCCATGCAGGTTTTAGTTTACCATAATCGCCAGTTGTATCCGTACGGTACGCCCGATGCGCTCAAGCCTGCCATAACGGAGGATTCCGCCGTGACCGTCGGGTCCTTTGACGGCGTGCATCTGGGGCACAGAAAAATTATTTCGAGCATGCTCGAAACCGCCCGCCGGCAGTCGCTCAGGAGCGTGGTCGTGACCTTCGATCCGCATCCGAGACTGGTGCTTAAAGGCGGAGACGGCGAAAAACTCGAAATTCTGACGACGATCGACGAGAAGATAGGGCAGATAGGCTCGCTCGGAGTGGACCTGCTTGTTGTTGTGCGCTTTACTCCGGAACTTGCCGCATGGAGTTCCGAAGAGTTTATCGGGGAGCTTCTGGTTAGGACGCTTTCGGCTAAACAGGTCACGGTAGGATACGACCACGGGTTCGGCAGGAACCGCCGAGGCAGCGGCGCCACACTTGCCGAGCTTGGCGTGGCTCAGGGTTTTGCCGTACAGGTTGTCGGCGAGTTGCGTATCGACGGCGCGCATATTTCAAGCACAAGAATACGAACCCTGCTACATAATGGATCGATAGGCGAGGCGAACAGTTTTCTCGGCGCGCCGTATATGGTGAGCGGGCAGGTTGTTGACGGTCGGAAACTTGGTCGCGCACTGGGTTTTCCTACCGTCAATCTCTCGATTCCCGACCCGAGGAAGCTGCTTCCCCATACCGGGGTCTATGCGGCGACCACAATAATCGCCGCCGGGCAATATAACGCCATGATGAACATCGGCAGCCAGCCGACCATACCGGGAGAAAGAGGCAAACAGGTTGAAGCGCACATTCTCGGATATTCGGGCCTTTTGTACGGAATGGATCTCCGGTTCAGTCTTCATGGATTTCTTCGCGACGAAAAAAAATTCGGTTCCCTTGCAGCCCTGCAGGAACAGCTTGAAAAAGATAAAAAAACCGTCGAGTTGTTTTTTGAATAATATTATATTACAGGTCAGTTGATTTAACATACTAAACGCATCGATATGAGTCTGACAAAAGAGAACAAGAGCGAAATTATTTCCCGGTTTGGCGGAGCTGTCGAGAATACCGGCAAGGCCGAGGTTCAGGTTGCGCTGTTCAGTCGCCGGATTACCGATCTTACCGGCCACCTGCAGCAGCATCCCAAGGATAAGCACTCCCGTCGGGGCCTGCTCATGCTCGTCGGAAAGCGCAAAAAAGTTCTTAACTACCTCAAGAACGTCGATATCGACCGCTACCGCAAAGTCATTGCCGAGCTGGATCTTCGCAAGTAATTCCTGTTTATGCCTGATTCCTGCAGGGGTGTTCCCTGCAGCGGCTCTTTATAAAAAGTACGAAGCGAGGGAGATGCCATGTTGGAAAGCATGACCGGGTACGGCAGCGCAGAGCGTGTTGAGGGCGGGGTAAGGATTCTTGCAGAGCTTCGTTCGGTGAATAACCGGTTTGCGGAAATCAGCGTCAAGCTTCCCCGTCAGCTATCGGCTTACGAGCTTGACGTGAGGGATCTTGTGCGTTCGCGTTTTCAGCGTGGAAAAATATCGGTATTCATTCAGCTGCAGACGGAGCGAGACCAGTCCATTCCCGTTGTCGTCAATACTTCGAAAGTAAGGGCATACAGAGAACTGCTCGAAACCGTAAGGATGGAAGCCGGTATTGCGGCACCGGTTTCTCTGGAGCACCTGTTAAGGTTTTCGGAAATATTCGATTCCGAAAACGGCGGCGAAGAGAACGTAGAGTGGTTGTGGTCGATAGTTCGCGAGCTCCTGCCGGAGGCTGCCGATGCACTGAAAGGTATGCGGCGTCGCGAGGGAGAGGAGCTTTCGCAGGATTTCTCCGCCCGCATAGCCGGAATTGATGGCACGCTTGCTGATATCAGGCGGATGGCCGCCGATAATCTCGACCAGATCAGGAAACGGCTTGCAGCAAAAGTTGAAAGCATTGCCGCTCGAGATATGGCGTACAGTCGCGATCGTCTTGAAATGGAGCTGGTGCTTGCCGCGGACAAACTCGATATTACCGAGGAGCTGACCAGGTTTGCAAGCCACAACAAATTTTTTCTCGAAGAACTGCACAACAGCGAAAGCGGTACGGGAAGGAAGCTCAACTTCCTTCTTCAGGAACAACTCCGCGAGGCCAATACCATTGCGTCGAAATCACAGAGCGCAGATATATCCCAGCAGGTAGTCCATATAAAGGAGGAGCTCGAAAAGATCCGCGAGCAGTTGCAGAATATTGAGTGACAAGCCATGTCAGAGAGTGTCGCGAACGGAAAACTTATTGTGTTTTCGGCCCCGTCAGGTACCGGAAAATCCACAATTGCAGGAAAAGTCCTCAAGCGGATAGCCGGACTCGCTTTTTCCGTTTCAGCTACGACTCGCCCGAAACGTCCAGGCGAGGAGCATGGCGATCATTACTATTTTCTTGATCGGCAGGATTTCGAAGAGCGTGTCGCAAATGGCGGATTTATCGAGTACGAGTACTTTTTCGGCAATTACTATGGCACGCTGCTTGACAAAACTCTCGAAGCGGTCAATGCCGGACGCAATCTTCTGCTCGATCTTGATGTGAAGGGAGCTATGAACCTGAAAAAGCTGTTTCCAGGTAATGCACTCCTGATTTTCATCAGGCCACCCGATATGGAAACGCTCCGAGCGCGGCTTACGGCAAGGGACGGTGAAAATCCTCACGGCATTCAGGAACGGCTCGACAGGGCCGAACTCGAGCTTGGCTATGCCGCATCGTTCGACGTGGTCGTCGTGAACGACGATCTGCAAAGAGCTGCCGACGAGGTGACTGCAATAATCACGAAATTCCTTTCAACTACGTAAATCACAAGATACATGTCGGTTAAACCCGTTGATTTGAACAGGCTGAGGAGCGCGCATTCCAACCTCTACGAAACGGTGGTCGCTATTTCGAAAAGAGCGCGCCAGATACACGAAGAAGAGCGCTCCGAACTCGAAGAAAAACTGCTGCCATACAAGGAGATGATCCGGAATCCGGCAAGCGAGTCTGAATCGGACAGGATATTCCCGGAGCAGATCGCCATAAGCCTTGAATTCGAAGGCCGGGAGAAAGCTTCGCACAAGGCGGTTTCAGAGTATCTGAACGGCAGATACGACTATACTATCGAAAAGGCGGCAGAACTAAAACCGGTGCAGGCTGAAGATGATGATGAAACTGACGGGGATTAACCAGATAACCCTGCGCGTCAACGACCTCCGGCTCGCCGAGGATTTTTATTCAGGCATACTCGGGCTGAAAATCGATCACAGGGTCGGCGCCAATATCACCTATTTGAGGCTCAATTCGGACATGCTGGTGCTCGTCAAGGCCGAAACGCCCGGAGCTCCCGAGGCGAGGGATATCAGGGTAGACCATTTCGGTTTTCGCCTCGCTTCCGATTCGGAGGTCGATGAGGCTGCGGTTTATCTCGATGACCGCAGCGTGCATCTGATTACCCGTCCGGCCCAGAGACGCGAGGGGCGAGCATTTTTTGTCATGGATCCTGACGGCAACCTCATCGAGTTCTACTCCATGCACACTACCGGAATTCAGATCGACGACAGGGCCGTCGAAGATGCATCTCCATCGACCCTGGCCGCCGGCAGCAGGCAGAAAATAGCTGATGAGTCGGATGTGAAAAAGCCCCGACGCTCAAGAAAATAACAGGAATCACCCTCTTTCGTATCCGGGCAGCTTCAGGATCCGTTCCGCTTCGAGAAGCTGCTCCGGCGTATTGATTCCGCGGATTTCATCGGCATGCCCGGTTTTCCATGCGCAAACCTTTCTGCCTTTGCCGAAACAGATGCCGAAAACGTCGGTAAGGTAGTACTCTCCCTGGGCGTTATCGGCCCTGATCTCTTTCAGCGCTTCGAACAGCACCTCTGCGTCGAATACATAGACGCCGGAATTGATTTCATGCACCATGCGTTCTTCAGCGCTTGCATCCTTGTGCTCGACGATTCGCAAGACCTCGCCGTTGTCCGGGTTTCTCAAGATTCTTCCGTATCCGGAAGGATCGTCAAGTTCGGCCGTCAGCACAGTTGCCATGGCCTGCTCCTGACGGTGGAATGCGATCAGTTCCGCAAGCGTTTTTCTTCGCACAAGCGGGGCGTCACCCGACAGAATCAGCACGTCGCCCGAAAACCCGCCAAGAGCAGGTTCTGCCTGCATGACGGCATGTCCTGTGCCGAGTTGCGGCTGCTGCAGGACAGGGACGACAGGAAACATTGCCATCGCCTCGATAACCTGTTCGGCCCGATGGCCGACAATCAGTACCGTTTTTTCAGGAGAGAGGCTTTCCGCAGTATGAATCACATACTCAACAATCGGTTTTCCATTTGCAGGATGCAGTACTTTCGGCAGATCGGATTGCATACGGGTTCCTTTTCCTGCCGCCATGATGATGATTGCAAGCGCCATAGTAGCTACATTTCGTTTATAAGGGGGTTATGACAACGGCTCGTCTTCTTCACCGACGCGGTGCCTGCGTTTCGGATTATTGCTCCGGTCTACGATCAGCACCATCGGTTTATGCTGCAGCGCCTCTTTCTGATCGATAAGGGCGAAGGTCATGATGATGATTTCATCGCCGGGCAGCGCGCATCGGGCGGCAGCACCGTTGAGCTGTATCACTCTTGAACCGTGTGCCCCCTTGATGATGTAGGTTTCGAAGCGTTCGCCGTTGTTGTTGTTGACGACGAGAACCTTTTCGTTCGGAATCATTTCGGCAAGCTCGAGCAGTTCGCTGTCTATGGTGATGCTTCCCTCATATTCAAGGTCTCCGCTTGTTACGATCGCATTATGTATTTTAGATTTCAGCAGATGTAATTTCATGAACAGATTTGACGGTTGGTTTATCGGTTACTTGACAAGAGCTTCGCCGCTGGCTTTGAAAATTCTGTATTTTTTCAGGGCCTGGTCGCTTTCGAAACCGGTGCCCTGAACGGTTCCATCGGGATCTGATATGGCGACGCGGCTGTTCGAACGGATCAGCCTGTCTTCAGCCGTACGTTTGAGGTAAGTCGTTTTCAGCACAGTCTGTCCTGAAGTGGCGACCACGTTTCCGTATGCTTCGATATCCTGATTTTCATGTACCACAGCCCTGTCGGCCGTAATGGTGGTCGGAGAATCGCCGGTTTTGCCGTAAAACGCAACGGCAACGCCGCCGTCAAGAAAATAGACGCTCTTTCCCTCTCTCTGGAATTCCTCGGCATGTGCGGCCCGGAGGGATGCTTTTTTAACACCGGCGTCCATAAGCGAGAGATCGAGGTTCCAGCTCTCCTGTACGGGATGTTTATCTGCCTCGAAAGGCGTTGCAAGCGAACGGCGCTCCTCAGGGGGAGCGCCGCAGCCGCCTGAGAGCAGAATCGCCGTCAGGTTCAGAAAAATTGCAAAGCGTTTCAACGCGGAATCAACAGGAGATTATTTGATGTTCAGTTGATTCATCACCTTGAACGTGAGATCGTGGTCGGCAGTACCATAAATCATGACGGATTTGTCGAGCACAAGCGTGAACCCGTCTTTCTGTGCAAGCGACTGTACGGCACCAAGGGCTTTCTGTCGGATCGGAGCGATCAGTTCCTGTTCTTTCTTGTCCACGATGCCGCCGCGTCCGAACTTGTCCTGCTGATATTTCTGTATTGCCTGGCCTTTCAGGTTCAGCTCCTTTTCTTTCTGATCTCTTGCGGCTTTTGCCATGGATGGCGCCTGCTGCTTGTATGCTCCAACAGCGTTTTCGAAGTCTGTTTTCATCCGCTCAAGTTCTTTCTGCAAGGGAGCCGCCGTTGCCTGCAGGCTTGCTTCGGCCTGTTTGGTTTCCGGCATCTGCTGCATGATCCTTCCGAAATCAACCACCCCGATCCGCTCCGCGCCCCGGGCAGCGAAAGCCGATGGTGCGGCAAGAAGCAAGCCGAGAACCATGGCCGGCACTAATCGGCGCGCCCTCTTCATCATTTTTCCTGCGCAATGCATCATGTTCATCATGTATCTTCCTTGTTTGGTTGTTTGATCACCGGGCAGACCCGGCAAGGATAGTTTATACCCATCAAAGGTAATAATTCCCCGATAAAATCCATAAAAAGGCAGAGAAACGCAATAAGTCGAAACAGAATGGCCAATAAACGGCATTATCTGTATTGCTGAATCCATGGTGCGATATACAACATGAGTTTCTGTTCAGCAGTAACAGGCGGAACTGATTCGCAAGCCGTTCATGACTATTCTTTTTATGTATTATCTGTTCCGGCAGAAGAACTGGCCGGGCAGCTGGACGATGGCTTTTTTCAGTTCCAGCTCGAATAACAGGACGAGCAGTTTCGAAGTATCATGGCCGGTCAGCAAGGAAAGGGCATCGAGGTGTACCGGATCGGTATCCATGCTTGAGAGCAGTCGCCGTTCCTCTTCGGAAATAGTGAGGGTCGCGCTGCCGGTACAGGTTGAGGCAATGGCCGGACATCTGAGTGCGGGAATGTTCAGCTCGTCAAGCACATCCTCCGTTGCAAGAACCGCTTTTGCCTGACCTGTCTGGATCAGCCGGTTCGTTCCTCGCGAATTGTGCGAGTAGATGGTTCCCGGTACGGCGAATACCTCCCGGTTCTGTTCAAGCGCGCATGAGGCCGTGATGAGCGAGCCTCCTTTCAGGTCGGATTCCACGATAATGGTGCCGAGCGTCATGCCCGCGATTATCCGGTTCCGTTTGGGGAATTTTGCGGGGAGCAGTTCGGAGCCGAACCGCTCTTCCGATACGAGAGCTCCCCGTTCAATGATTTCAGGCCAGATTTTCCCCTTCGGATCGGTATAGATCTGGTTGACGCCCGAAGCAAGCACGGCGATGGTTCGTCCTCCCGCCCTGATTGCGGCATCATGCGCAGCCGTATCGATTCCGTAAGCAAGACCGCTGACGATTTCCACTCCACGGGCAGCCAGTTCTCCCGAGAACTGCGCGGCGGCCTGTTTTCCGTATGCCGATGCCCGCCTGGTTCCTACCACCGCTATCGACGGATGATCGGGATCGGAAAGGGATCCCCGGACGAACAGAAAGGGAGGCGGATCGTAAATTT
>Ga0194127_10000412_pt1 | contig 68065 bp, 46 predicted proteins | sample TA2KigC100mmetaG_FD_148624 | JGI IMG/M metagenome (GOLD analysis project Ga0194127, IMG submission 148624) | Freshwater microbial communities from Lake Tanganyika, Tanzania - TA2015036 Kigoma Deep Cast 100m | ecosystem: Environmental > Aquatic > Freshwater > Lake | place: Tanzania: Lake... | reverse complement strand
AAAAGCATGATGCCGCCGTACATGGGGCGGGCGGCGAACTTGCCGTAGTCCTCTTCGAGCACGAAGGTCTTGGTCAGCTTCGTGGCAAACGCCGTGTCCTTTTCGTACCGATCGGTCTCCGTGTTGAAGCCGAACGGGTAGACGTACCCGCCGGCGCCGTCCCCGGACGGGATTGCGAAGGTGTTGACCAGGGTGTTGAAGGCTTCGTTGGTTGCCATGGCGCCGGTGAGACCGCCGTTCAGGTCCTTGTCCCACTCGATTCCGAACTTCCCCTTCCACCAGCCTTCCGGGTACTCCGGAGTGATGACGTTGAAGCGCATGTAGTTGATGCCCCACCACTGGAACTGGTGCTTCATGCGGGTGAACGCCCACATGATCCGGTTGGCGTAGAGGTCGGAATGGTAGGTGATGCGGCTTCGCCAGTAGCCCCAGATGGGCCAGTACCACCAGTAGTCGTCCACCGTGTTGCGGACGATCTCGTAGGGATCCACCCCCTGGTCCCATACGTCGCAGTAAGGCGTCCTGCCCGCGTACTCATCCGAGCAGAACCGGAAGGGCACCTCGACCTTGTCAGGCGGGGAGCAGTAGGAAGCCCCGAGCTGCTGCCGGCACGCAGTGCACCCGGTGCACCCGGCGTCAGCGCCGCAATCCGCGTCGCCGGCGCACTTCTTTCCCACGACCTCCGAGAACTTGACGTCCTCGCGATCATAGGCCGTGCCCGGACTGCCGAACACGTTGGGGATCTGGGTATAGTGGATCCGCTTGAACAGCTCCTCGATACGGTCCGGCTCCGCGCGCAGCGACGAAGAAGTGCCGTGCAGACCTTCGTCCTCCGGGTTGGCCAGATAGGGCTCCCAGTCCTTGAGCAGAGCGGGCTTCTCCTGGAATACCTTGAAAACCCGGACCAGCCCACCGTAGCCGAACTTGATCGCGGACTCGTCATACAGGCCGATACCGTGCCACAGGTCGTTGAACTTGGCGCCATAGTCCATGATCGACGAGTACTGCAGCATGCGCATGGAGTTGTTCTTCTGGAGCTCAGTCTCCCTTCCGAAGAGGTTCACGGGGAGCCAGGACTTCCCGTCCGAGGAGAGTGCCACCTTGTGCTCCCAGTACTCCTCCGGGAAGTTCATGGCATCGGTCGACGCCTCGAAGTTGTGGCGCAGGCCCAACGTGTGGCCGACTTCGTGGGTGGCCACCGAGAGGTAGATCCGCTCGCGGAACTCCTTGATCATTTCCGCCCGGATACCGTCAGCGATTCCCCGGATGAACTTCTGGGTCTTTGCGACCAGCGGGTCCTTGGTATCCGAGAACCACGCGGACGGGATCCAGTGCTCGAGTTGGTTGCCGAGCTCGGTGTACTGGAGCTTGTGGGCCACCTGCTGCGCCAGCTTGGCCGCAGTGCAGGTGTTGACCCAGTAGTATCCCTCGACCGCGCCCTGCGACACGAACATGCAGGTATCGCCAGGGGCCGGGTACTTCGGGCTGTATTCCCGCCACAGGTACAGCTTGGGAGCCTCCCCGAACGGACGGAGTTGCCCTTCCTGCTCCTTGGTGCAGCCATCCTTGACCACGTTGAAGTCCGCGAGGTCGAACGCCAGCTCCTGGCCGTCCAGCATGGCATCGACGACCGCACCGCACAGCTCCTGGTTGAATCGGTCGGTCCATTCCTTCGCAACGCCGACGATGGCAGCATCGGTGAACTCGACCCTGTAGAGGCACTGCTCCTTCGAATACGCCTGGAGGAGTTCGCGCTGCTTCTCGATGCCCCGGTTGTTGGCCCAGTTGCGCAAAGCCATGCGCTCGTAGTCCTTCTCGGTCAGCTCTGACGTCTCGAACGCAGCGGGGTCCCGCATCAGAACCCGGATGGCATCGAAAATCATGGCCTTGTCCAATTCGGGGTTCTGCTTGATCATGCTCATGCGCATGAACGCCCAGTCCTGGTCGGTCTTCTCGATGCCGAAGTTGGTGAGGCGCTCCGCTGCTGCCGGCTCCACCAGGTTGGAGACCATGGAGCGGGCATCCGCGATGCTTGCCGGCGCCGGGTTGTGCCCGACGCGGATGAGAGCCGGTGTGTTGCCCTGCGAGATGTCGAGGCCGTTGATGTAGGCCACGGGGTCGATGTAGCCCGCCATCAACTCGACAAGGTCCGCGGCCCGGTTGGCCTGCAGCGTGACGTTCGCATTGTACACATACGCGTTGGCGGAGATGATCTTGCCGGTAAGCGGGTCCGCGGAGGAAGGTCCGTATCCGAGCAATCCGTTCTCCGTCGGAGGATTCACCGAGAACAGGTAGCTGTAGCGGATGTCGCCGACGCGCTTCACGTAGTCCATGTCCTTGCAGTACCCGGATTCGTACTGGGCGACCGGCTGGCCCGCTGCGAGGGCCGCCTGGGCCTCGGTATTGTTGTTCTCGCACAGCACGAACATCCCCTCGGCCGGGACCGCGGTCTTGCCCTTGTGGAACTCGACGACCTCGTTGAAGGGACGGGCCCAGTCCTTGGCCAACGCATTGGCTGCGGGAACCAGGTCGCGAGGGAACCCCTCGGACAGGTAGTACACGATCGGGACCGGGTTCATCTCCTCGTAGTCGGGCGTTCCGTCCTCCTTGAGCGGGTGGGAATCCCAGATGTCCCAGCGCTGGATGTGGCGAATCACGCCGGTGTAGGTGTTCTCGTACTGCTCGTCATAGAAGTGGCGCTCCTGGCGGAAGTAGCCGAACTTGTCCATGTGGTGGTCGTCGTACTGCTCCGGGACGTAGTCGTCCTGCCGGTCGACCTTCCTGAACGCGGTCCTGACCTTGATCTCCTCGGAGTTGCACTCGAACACGCCGCCCAGGTAGAACGGGTAGAACACGCAAATGGGGACGTCCTGCTGCCAATACTCGTAGAAGGTCTTGGGCGCGGACAGGATGTGCCGGCTCACGAAATCAACGTAGGTCGGAACCTCGGCCTCGTCACGGAAGATGCGGAACTGCTCCTCCTCCGGGGCCGCTTCGCCCTCATAGCTCGAAATGACGATGTCCTGCGTGACCTCCCAGTCCCTCATCTGCTGCTTCATGACGCCGGAAAGGGAGAACTCGTAGTTGGGAACCTGGGAATCGGACCAGTCGACTCGGACGAACTCGCGCTCGTACCAGTAGCGGTCCGAGCTGTTCTCCTCGAGCACGTTGGTGGGTTCCCCGGTGCCGGTGTTGTAGTCGTACTTGAGGTCGAAATGGTCCTCGATCGGGTACACGGCCAAGGGGGCCCCCTTGAAGATGTACCGCGTCGGGCGCACGCACACCGCGCCCGCCCGCGTCCGTTCCGCATGGGCCGTCCCCGCCTCGTGACCGCAATACGACATCGCGCTGGAGGTCTGCGCCTGGCAGAACTCGTGCATGGTGCCGCCGTCGGCCTTCTGCTCCGCACACGCGATCCCCTTGCCGTCCTTGCCGACCATGACCGTCCCTTCCGCGAACTTCATCCCCCGGGACTGGTAGGGGTTCGGGGTGTAGTTCTTCTCGTCTTCCGCCAGCCAGGCCAGATAGGGCACGTCGGTGTCGGCCTTGAGCCCGATGGTCTGGCTGAACTGCGAGAACTCGTAGGTGCAGTAGAAGTTGAGCGAGCCCTCCTGGATCTCGAAGGTGCCCCGCTCGAGCTTGCCCTGGTCTCCGATGAACGTGAACGCGGAGGCGTACGGTGCTTCCACCGTGGTGCGCTGGAAGTACCACTCCCCTTCCAGATCGTGCTTGGCGATGTAGTTCGCCTGCGTGCGGTCGATCTCGCCCAAATCCTGTGCGCAGCCGGCCAGAAGGGCCAGGGACACGAAGAGGGCCACCGAGAACATCCTGAAGCTGTCGTGCATGGTAGTCTTCATGGTTTCCTCCTGCCCCCTAGAATTGGACGAAGCCGTACAATTCATTGTACGTGTAGATCATGTCAATGACTTCTCGAACATCATTGAGCCGCTTGACCAGAGCCTGCTTTGCAGCGTCGTCCGGAGCAGCTTCCCATTCCGCCTTCAGGTCGTTGGCCTCGAGCAGCAGCTCGTAGGCAGCATTCATGCGGCCGGGGTCGTAGTTGGTGGTGCGTGCGACGTAGGTCTTCTTGGTCCACGGGTCGAAGAACTCGATGACGTCGATCGTCCAGTCGGCCTCCTCCCCTTCGCCCAGGGCCTCGACGCAGACGCCGTCTTTCCAGATCTTGCAGACGTTCCAGCAGCTTCCGTTCCCCTTGAGGCAGATGGAGAGGGAGTCGATGAAGCCGGGGTCGAAGCCGGAGGGCATGAAGGCGAATCCGTACATGCCGATGTAGGCCTTCATGGCCAACGTCTCGAGGCTGGTCTCGACACGGGGCATCCCCATGCCTTCCCACGGGCGGAGGGGATCCAGGAACTGCATCTGGCCGCCCTCGACATAAGGTGCGTACCGCTCGAGGTCCCCGACGATGAAGCCGGCCAGGACGTTCGTCAGCTCCGTGTAGTAGATGGTGTTGAACCCGATGCTCGAGCCCACGCCCACATCGATCTGCTCGCTCATGTACTCGCCGAGGAAGTAGCCCATTGAGTAGGTCAGCGCCCCGAGGGCAGCCAGCTTCTCCCAGAAGGAGCCGATGAACGCCGCGTGGTCGAAGTAGTAGTAGCCCGCATCCTTCCAGAAGGTGGTGTACGGGAACTTGCCCGGACCGATGAGCACGTCCAGCTCGCTGTCCTCTGTGCCGGGCTCGTAGTCGAAGTTGGCATAGCGCTCCGTCGGCAGGCCGGCATCAACCAGCTTGTACGAACCGGGCTTCACGGTGAACAGGAGCGTGGCCAGCTTCCGGGCCGCGTCCTCGGCCCACCTGTCCCAGCGCCCCATCCACTGGGAGTTGCCGTAGAGGATCGGCATCAGCGTATTGGCATAAGGACGCCAGGAGAACCGGAACATGGCGCCGAACCGGCCGGCATCCTCGATCGGCGGGAACCAGCGGTCCCGGATGCGCATGAAGTAGCCCAGCGGATTGGCCCCGCGGTAGGCCCCCCAGCGCTCCCGCTTGAACGCGTCGAAGATGTAGTACTCCATCAGCTTGTTCCAGGAGTGGTCCATGATCTCGCCCAGGTCCGCTCCGACGTCGAACGTGTAGGTGCCGAGCGACCCGACCCAGCCGTCGGTCATCATCACCCAGGGAACGAGCCGGTAGGTGGTATCGTACAGCCCGCGGTCCTCCGACATGAGCATGGTCTTCTCGTTGAGCGCCTTGCGGAACGGGACCGGGACGCGCTCGAGGTTCTCCTTTACGCCGATGAAGTCCTCCAGGTAGAAGAACGGCGACCACCAGTAGAAGTCGGGCCAGAACTCCGAATCCATGAAGGCACCGGACCAGCCGTACTTGTCACCCCACAGCTCGCCGACGTCCTCCATCTCCTCGTACAGCCGGTCCACGTCCACGTACGCGTCGGCCAGCTCGGCATATCCGAACCGGATCGCGGCCCGGTCGTGCTTGCCGATGCCGTGGATGTCGAAGTTGACCGTTCCACCGTAGTCCATGAGGGTCGAGTAGGTGTACTCCGAACGGCCCTTGAGAATCTCGGACTCGGTCTGGCCCGGGCGGACGTTGAAGCCCATGACCGGACCGTATTCCTCCTTGTAGAACAGGGTGTAGACCTGGGCGCAGGTGTTCTCCTTGCCCTTGGGGTCGCAGGTCCGGCTGCCGTCCAGGGCGCAGACGCCCGTTCCGTCCTTGAGCTCCTTGCAGTAGTCGGAGGACTGGCAGTTGCCGTCGATCTCGAACGTGTTGGGCGGGCAGACGCCCAGGACCTTGGCGTTCGCAACGACCTCGCACTTCCCGAACTTCTCCTCGGCCCGGATGCGGCAGCGGGCCTGGCCGAGCTGGCCGCAGTCCGCATCCGCTGTGCAATCCACGAACTGCTTGCGGGTGCCCCAGCACCAGCCCAGCGGCTCCCCGTGCTGGTCCACGCAGGCCTTGACCGGCTCGTCCTCTCCGTCCACGGCCAGCTCGGTGCAGACCGTGCCGGGCATGCAGTCCTTCTCATCCACGCACTTGAGCTTGCAGGTGTCGCCGTGGAAGCAGCCGTTGTTGCCCTCCAGCGTGCACGTGCGGTAGTCCTTCTCGCGGATGTCGTAGTACTCGTCCTGGTAATTGAAGACGTCGGTCGATGCGGCCATGTTGTGGCGCAGGCCGATGGTGTGGCCGATCTCGTGCTCCAGCACGCCGTCGAGCATGCGCTTGGTGATCTCCCAAACCTGGCATTCGTCCTCGCTGCCGCCGTAGAACTCCTGGTTCTTGGCGTCCTTGCAGAACTCCTCGACCGAGAGGGCCGTGGCAAAGACGTTGGGCTCCACCATCTCCTGCGCGTAGTAGCAGCCGGTCTCCGCAAGCCGGGTGAGCCGTTCCCGCTCCTTCTTCAGCCGATCCGGCGAGGCCCACTGGACCGGCGAAAGCTGCTTCATGTCCTCGGCGGTGAGCACCATTCCCTCGAGGCTCCCGCCCGCAGCGATCTGCTTGACCTCCTCCGTGATCATGAGGTTCTCGAGCCAGGTGCCCGCGACCTTGCCGAACCGGGCAAGGAGCTGCTCCGGCTCCATCGCCGGCGGCAGCGCGGCCATGGTCTTCTTCATGGTTTCACGCGGATGAGTCATCATGTGCACGAATCCGGGATCCTTCTTCAGCTCGTCGAAGTCGGCCTGCTCCTGCGACGTCATCCAGAAACGCTGGACCGGCGGCCGCACCTTGCCTATCCGTTCGACCCTCGTCTTGAGGACATCCTTGGAAGGAAGAGGAGCAAACAGGCTCTCGTACGCGGAAGGGTTGCCCTTGGCCTGGATGTACTGGGCGATGTAGTCACCCGACATGATGTTGCCCTTGGTCAGCTTGCCCTTGGCCGCGTCGAGCAGGTCCTTGGCATACTGGCCGTAGCTGATCATCGGAGCGCCGTAGATGTTGGCGATTCCGTAGTAGATCTCGCCGGTGTCCGGGTCGGCAGCGCTCGGGCCGTAGCCCAGCGGCGACGCGGTCTGGTCTTCCGAGATCCAGTAGAAGCTGCTGTAGCGCAGGTCTCCGTGCTTCTTCAACTCATCCGCGCCCTCGACCTCGCCGCACGGGTTGGCCCACTCGCCATCCGCCTTCTGGTACCAGTAGCGGCAGTCGTTGAGCATACTCTTCTTAAGGATCTTGGCTTTGCCCTCAGGGTCGTCCCAGGGGGCCGTCTTCTCCTCCTCGGTGCAGAAATCGCCGGCGTAGACGTTCTCGCACACAGCGAACATGGATGGCAGGCTGTCGTGGATCTCTTTCTCCCGCGCAAGGTCTTCCGCGGTCAGCTCCGGCTTCCAGCCGGTGCACACGCCCGCGTCCTGGGCATGGTCCCGGTAGCAGGTGATCTCGCCGTTGGCCCCGGCGGGGAGCACCACGACGCGGTTCTCTTCCTGGGTCACGTGCGCATACTGGGTGAACTGGCCGAACGTGACGTTGCGGCCCGAAAGAGCTCCGGTGACGGAAAAGTCGACTGCGCCCTTGCCGGGGTTGGCGTGGGCCAGACGCATCCCGCCGCGGGCCGTGGCCTCGATGGTCGAGGAGGCGTGCAGCACGTAGCTGCTGCCGTTCTCGTCGCCGATGAACGCCAGGGTGTGGACCGACTGGCCGATCATGTGCACGAAGTTGACCTGGCCGACCTTGATGCCGTCCTTGGTGATCACGGTGAAGTTCCGGGTCATCGGCTGCGGCACGTCCTTCTCGTTGAGCGGCAGCAGCATCTTGCAGCCATGGGTCTTGAACAGCTCGGCCTCCTGATAGGAGAAGAGCATGTCCGACCCGTCGGCATTCTGGCACACGCTCTTGCCGTTCTCGTCCAGGATCTTCACGTCGCCGATGCTCTTGTTCAGGTGGGCCAGTGCGATGCGGGTCTCTCCGCCGCCCAGGCCGCCGATCCAGTCATCCACCCCGCGGCGGAAGTGGTCCACGTACTTGCCTTTGCCGTCCTCCTGCTTGACCAGCTCCCTGAGCCAGTACAGGGTGAACACGCCCTTGTCCATCCGGACCTTGAACTGCTTCTCCCACCCGGTGGAGTTCTTCGGATCGCAGTTGCCGGCCGGGCAGGCATGGCAGATGCCGGACAGGCAGGCCTGGTCGAGCGGGCACGGCGCATTCTTGCCGCACAGCACCGGCGCACCGCAGTACCCCTCGTCCGTGCACTGCTGGTTGGCCTTCTCGGCAGACGGGACCAGGTAGAGGCACAGCTTGTCCTTTTCCGCAGCGATCTTCTCGGCATCCGGGTCGCAGTAGCGCGGGTGCGTGTCCGGATAGTAGATGTCGAGGATGGCGTCCGACGTGCAATCGTCGTTCGTCTCGCAGTACTTGACGTCGTAGAGCCCCTTCTCGCTGTAGAACTGGGACCAGGCGACGGCATCCTTGAACGCGGAATCCCACTGATCCGCGGACTCGTACGCGGAGTGCAGCAGCTCCGCCGGCCAGTCGGGGGAGATCCAGTAGCGGATCGTCTTGGGCTCCCGCTGATGCGGAGGGAGGGAATCCCACGTCACGCAGTGCCCCTTCGAGAACCAGCCGTCATCCAGCCAGCAGTGGACCTTGCCTTCGTGCAGCCCTTCGCAATCGACGTCCTGCTCGCAACCGATCTGCTGGCCGTTCTCGTCCAGGATCGCAGTGGACGAACGGGAGTTCTTCCACATGTTCCAACGGTTGATCAGGCTGATCTTGGCCGAGTACACGAGTCGGGGCTCATGGTCGTAGCCGTTGCGCTCGGTCAGGAAGAACCCGAAGTTCTCCATGTGGTTGATCTGGTCGTACCGCATCGGGACGTAGTCGCCGTTCGGGTCGACCTTCAGGAAGGAGTGGCGCACCTTGGCCACCGCACCCACGCAGTCGGTCGGGGCAATGAGGTAGACGCTGCATGCCTCGGGCGAGTTGGGCTCCATGTAGACCTTGGTCACGATGTTGATCGCCTGCTCGTCGAGCTCGAAGCGGTCCGGGTTGTCCGTCTCGTACTCCTGGACGTAGTAGTCCACGCCGCTCATGCCGGTCCCGGCCAGGAACAGGAGGTCCTTCACGTCGTTCGAGGCCCAGTCCACGCGGATGTACTCGCGCTCGAACCACTTGTTGTCCGACGTGTCCTCCACGATCACGTTGCTCTGGTCGCCGGTCTGGGCGTTGTACTGCCGGATCACGTCGAAGTGCTTCGAGATCTTGAACGCGGCAATGGGCTGACCGACGTACATCTCGACGAACTCCTCCGACTTGCCCTCGTCCCAGTAGTTCCGGATCTTCTTGGTGTGCCACCCCTTCTCCGCCCCTGCCGCAATCAGCTCAGCGGTGGGGTACACCACCAGGAAGTCCTCCTGGATGTCGAAGATCACCTTGGTCGGTCCGGGGAAGTACGCCATCTCCCCGTCGAACGTCACCGGCGAAGGCACCGGCGCCTCGATGACGGTGGCAGCGTAGTACCAGTACCCCTTCAGGTCCGCCTTGCGGATCTTGTCCGGGCTCGTGCGGTCGATGTCACCGACCTCGGTGGCGCACGCGCTGACCATCAGCAGCAGCCCCAACACCCCAGTCAACCCTTTGAAAGACATGCCCGACTTCATCAGGATTCCCTCCTTGCGAATGCCCATGACCTAGAAGTTTCCGCCGAGACTGACATAGACCGACGTGCTGTTGCGCCGGTAGTCGTCCCAGAAGTTTGCGAACGGGAAGACATACGCCTTGTTGTCCGCTGACTTCGGCGACACCATCGTTGCGGTCCCGATGGAGGCGCTGACGTAGTCGTTGAACTGGTAGCTCAGGTCGAGGACCCCCTGCTGGCTGTCCCGGTACCCCTGACCGCCGTCCGCGTATTCGGCCGAGAGCTCGTCCTTCGCGTACGAGGTGTAGGTCCACGAGTTGTTGTACGCGTACATGATGCCGAACGAGAGGGCATCGGTGATATTCCAGCTTGCCATGATCGAGTTGACCAGGCCGAAGCTGGTGTTGGCGCCGCCGACCGCCACCAGGTCCGTGGTGAGCTGCTCGTTCCCCTGGTAGTGGGCCAGCACGACGTGCTCACCCGCCTTGGACTTGTCGATGACGGGCTGCGTGTACTGGTTGAAGTTCTTGAAGAAGGAGATGCCGTAGGCGATGTAGACCGGGCCGATGGATCGTCCCATCCCGAGCCGGGCGTTGCTGGACAGAAGCAGCGTCCGGTACTGGCTCTGCAGGCTCGTGGGAAATCCTATTCCAAGCCCCCCGTTGACGCCGATGTCGAGGACCGGAATCTTGAAGAGCTGAGCGTGCGAGAGCCCCAGGCTCAGGTCGGAAAGCAGGAGCCGGTTCTTGTAGGTCACCGAGCTCTCGTAGTTCTCGACCACCGACTGGGAGATGCTCAGCCCCGCGGTCAGGCGCATCATGGGGGTGATTCGCCAGTACGGCGCAAGTCCCAGGCTCACGTCGTACGAGGCGCGGCGGACGTAGGGATCGTCGATGAACGTCCCCCCCCCGATCTCCTGGGTCAGCGAGACGCCGGCCCCGATGGGGAACTTCTCCTTCTTGGCCTCCTCGAGCCGTCGCTCCTGCTCCGTGACTGCCGGGGGCGCCCCTGCAGACTCCTGCGCCAGTGCCGGCCACGAGGAAACGACGACCAGACCTGCGAAAACCCAGAGTATCGCCCGCTTCAAAGTTCCCTCCTCTGCGGCAGGCATGTCCGCATAACCATGCCCGGTTCCGCATGAAACTTCCATCGTTGTACTCAGGTCGAAACCCAAAATCAACTACCTGCCCGGAAAAAGACCGCTGGATGCTTGCAGGAAGCGGCCCGGACGGACCCCTCCCCCGAAAACTTCGTCATTCTCCACACAACCCCGTACCCGCGCAAGTAAAAAATTTCGTGCGCGCGTCCAACCCCGTTCCGGCCCGGCGTTCGGGCCTCCCCGGACCGGATTTGAGTTGCCGCGCGGACAGCGATATGGTATTGGAATGGCGCCATGTGCCCCGGTGGGCAGCGGACCAGACGGAGGTTGTGGACGCAATGGTGAAAATCGTGAAGACCGAGGACGGCCACCAGGGCGGGGACATCAGCCCGGCCGAATTCGAGCGGATGCTCAAGCAGAACCTCGACCCGGAGATCGTGCGGCCCGGCGAGATGGTCGCCGGCAAGGTCGTCTCCATCGGCGACGAATTCGTCTTCGTCGACATCGGCGGCAAGAGCGAGGGGATGATCAACGTCGAGGAGTTCGTAAACGACGAGGGAGAGATCGATCTCAAGCTCGGGGATGTCGTCGAGGCAACGGTCGTCACGCTGCGGGACGGCGTGCGCCTGTCGCGCAAGCTGCGCAAGGAGCACCAGACCGACGGCGTGCTCCTGGATGCCTTCGAGAACCAGATTCCCGTGGAAGGCAAGGTCGCCGAGGTCCGCAAGGGCGGCTTCGGCATCGAGCTGGGCAGCGGGTCCAAGGCCTTCTGTCCGATCTCGCAGATCGACAACCACTTCGTGGACAAGGCGGAAGAGTACCCCGGCCAGAGCTTCCACTTCCGGATCATCGAGTTCTCATCCGAGGGGCGCAACATCGTCGTTTCCCGTCGCCAGCTCCTCGAGGAGCAGGACAAGGCCCGGGCCCGGGAAACGCGGGAGCGGCTCAAGCCGGGGCTCATGATCGACGGCACGGTCAAGCGGATCATGCCGTACGGTGCATTCGTGGATGTGGGGGGCATGGACGGCCTGGTCCACGTGTCGGAGATCTCGTGGGACCGCGTGGAGAACCCCGCGGACCACCTGTCGGAGGGGCAGGCCGTGCGCGTCAAGGTGCTCGGCTACGATGCCGCCAAGGACAAGCTGTCGCTCAGCATCCGCGAAGCCGGCAGCGACCCCTGGGATGACGTCGAGCTCCGCTTCCCGTCGGGTACCACCGTGGCCGGTACCGTGACGAGAGTCGAGGCGTACGGAGCGTTCGTGCGCATCGCAACGGGCGTCGAGGGGCTGGTGCACGTGTCGGACATGACCTGGGCGGGTCGCGTCCGGCATGCGGGGGACGTCGTCAACGTCGGGGATTCGGTCCAGGTCGCGGTGCTCAACATCGACCGCGAGCGCAAGCGCATCTCGCTCGGCATGAAGCAGATGCACGTGGACCCGTTCGCCAACGTGGGCGAGAAATACAGGGTCGGCAAGGCGGTGGCCGGCACGGTCCAGCGCATCGGCGCAGGGGGCGTGTTCGTCGAGTTGGAGGAAGGGATCGTCGGGTTCCTTCCGGGTTCGCTGGCCGGAACGACCCGAGGGGAGCCGCTCAGTGCCCAGTACAAGGTGGGGAAGACCGTCTCCCTCACCGTTCGGGAAGTCGATCCGGAACGACGGCGGGTCACCCTCGAGGCCGTGTCGGGCGAAAGCCAGGAGGAACGGTCCGAGTTCGAATCCTACATGTCCAAGCAGGGCGTCAACAAGATGGGCAGCTTCGGCGAGCTGCTCCAGAAGGCGCTCAGCGACAAGACGAAGAAGAAGTGAGATCTCTCCCTCCTTCCCTACTCTGCCTCGCCCTGTCCACCCTCTCCCATCCGCTCTTCGCAGCACAGCCGGACAGCGCGACCTACAGGGCCGATGCCGACGACCTGATCTGGTTCCTGGCCGTCACCGACCCGCACATCGGGGCGAACCTCTGGGGGGGGCTGCAGGATACCGACAACCTGAACTTCGCCACCTCGGAGCTGGTGGAGACGGTCGAACCCCGCTTCCTGGCCAACCTGGGCGACCTGGTCGATGGCACGGGGGGAGGGCTGATCCCGGTCGGCCAGTTCGACGAGGAGTGGAGCAACTACCAGACGATCGTGGAGGGAAACGGCATGACGCCCGACTTCTACTACGATCTGCCGGGAAACCACGACCAGTACGGCGACCCGGGATTGCCGCACTACCTGGCCTACTCGGTACAGGGGAAGGCCACCGGGCAGCTGAGACATGCGTGGACCGTCGAGACCCAGCACTCCCGGTTCCTGTTCCTCGGCATGCGGACCTGCAACTCGGACGGGGCGTTCTGGCCGGTGGACCAAGCGGGACTCCAGGCCGAGGACATCCAGTGGGCCCAGGGTATCGCTGCCGCCAACGCAGAGGCGCAGGTCATGACCGTGCTGGGCCACCACCCGGTCTCCGGCTTCGAGTTCGGCAGCAACGAGTTCAAGGACTTCCTGGAGCAGGAGGGGGCCTCGGCCTACCTGTACGGCCACACGCACGATTACGCGATGAAGTGGATCGAGCAGACGCTGCATGTCAACCTGGCATCGCTCGGGAAGTCGAAGCAGCTCCAGATCGGTCTGTTCGCCTACGACGGTCGAGGGCTCTCTGCCCGGGCGTTCGATGCCGGCGACTGGCCGATGCTGCTCATCACGGCGCCGCTGCACGCGGGGCTGGCGGGAAACCACAAGCACGACTACAAAGTCCCCGACTACATGGCGCAGGCCCCGATCCGGGCGATCGCTTTCCACCCGGACGGGATCGACTCGGTCACCGCCATGCTCGACTCCACGACCGAGATCCCGATGGTCCAGATCGCAGACCACGTCTGGCAAGGCCACTTCGATGCCACCAAGCTCGACCTGTATCCTCACGAGATCGTCGTGACCGCGACGCACGGAAGCGAGAAGGACAGCCAGATGATCGAGTTCTACACCGTGCACGAGGATCCGCCGGTGGTGGAAGAGGACGATTGCCACAACGATTGCGACGCCGGTATCGATGCCAATGCCGACGCCGGCATGGCAGATGGCACGGGAAATCCCGAAGAGGTCGACGCCGGGGGAACGGCCGAGAACGGCTTCGAGGAGCTGACCTCCGAAGCGGGCGGCGCGGATTCGGCCGCTCCGGCCGACGGTACGCTCGAGGCCGGCCCCGAGTGGGATTCCCCTCTGTCCGGCGAGGGTTACCAGGCCGAAGGCGAGGGGCCCGCACCGTCGCAACCCGGCGTCACCGGGCACATCCCGGCGAAGAAGTCCGGGGGGTGCTCGGCCGGGACCGCGGGCACGGCCGCTTCATGGCCGCTCGGCCTGTTGGGTCTTCTCGCCCTCCTGGGCCTGTGCCGACGTATCGGCCGGTCTGCCCGGCGCCCGTAGCACATCCGCACAGCGTGCGTGAGGCCCATCCGACCTATCGGCAGCCCGGGTAGGCCCGCCCGACCCCCGACCCGTCATTCCCATCCGCATCGGCCCATGACCCGCCTCGGCCGTGGGGAGTTACCCCCCCAGCTCGCGCAGCTTCTCGAACAGCTTCTTCTGCTCGTCGGTGGGATGCTCCGGCAGGAAGGCGTGGAGCAGGACGTACAGGTCGCCCCGGGGGCCCCCCTTGACGGGCAGTCCCTGCTCCCGAACGCGCATGCGGGCCCGGTTGGGCGTGCCTTCCTTGATCTTGAGCCGACGCCGCGGGCCGTCCGGGGTCGGGACTTCCACGCTGCCCCCCAGGACCAGCGTGGTGAGCGGGACGTCGATCTCGGTGACCAGGTCGTCCCCCTCGATGCGGAAGAGCGGATGCGGGGCCACGCGGATGCGAAGCAGCAGGTCTCCGGCCTGCCCGCCGCCCCCCGGATTCCCCTTGCCGGCCAGCCGCAGCCTCTGGCCGTCCCGGACGCCGGCCGGAATCGTGATCTCGAGCGCTCGGGCCGCTCCACCGCCGCCTTCGAGGCTGACCCGGCGCTTGCCCCCGGCCATGGCCTCGTCGAGCGTGATGGTCAGCTCGGCCTCGACATCATTGCTCCGCTGCTGCCCGCACGAGCCGTCCGCACACGATCCGCCCCCGAAGGGCCTGCCCTGAGCCCCGCCGAAGGGCCTGCCCTGAGCTCCGCCGAAGGGACTGCCGCCTGCAAACGGATTCCCGCCCTGAGCTCCGCCGAAGGGCCCGCCCTGAGCACCGCCGAAGGGGTTGCCCTCGAACGAAAAGCCCTGGAAATCCGGGCCGGACGATCGCCCGCCCCGCTTCTTGCCCGAGCCTCTCCGCCCTCCCCCCATCCCGAAGATCCGGGAGAGGATGTCGTCGCCACCCCCCATCCCGCCGAACAGATCGCTGAACACACTCTGGAAGTCGAAGTTGCGGAAGATGTCCTCCTGGCTGAACCGCTGCGAGAATCCTTCCGCACCGAACGTGTCGTACTGCTTCTTCTTCTCCGGGTCGGACAGCACCGCGTACGCTTCGTTGATCTCCTTGAACCTGGCCTCGGCTCCGGCGGCCTTGTTCACGTCGGGATGGAACTTCTTGGCCAGCTCCCGGAACGCCTTCTTGATCTGGTCCTGGGTCGCGTTGCGCTCGACCCCCAGGATCTTGTAGTAGTCTCTCATTTCGCACCCCTGCCGCCACGGTCAATATAAGCAGAACCGTGTGGTGCGCAAGCCACCCGGGGCCTCCGGCATCGGCATCGATATCGGCGTCGCAATAGAAATCGCTATCGTCCTTCCCGCTGCCCTACTTCTTTTCCAGCTCAGCGATGCGGGCTTCGAGCTCCTTGATTCGCTTCTCCAGTCCGACCAGCCGGTCGGAGATCGTGGTAGGCTCGACCTCCTTCTGGGAGGCCCCCAGGATCGGGAACCCGATGAGCTGCTTGAAGCGGTCGTCCACGGCCTTGGTCAGCTCGTCGAGGGCCGACTGGGTGGCCTGGCTCACGCCGACCACGACGCTGCGGGCATCCTCGCCCATCTTCTCGACCTTGCGCTCGGCCTGCTCCTTGAAGCTGGCCATCTTCTTCTCGGCCTCGTCGGCCAGCGCGGTCACGTTGGCCAGCTTCTTGTGCAGGATCTCGCCGCTGCTGCGGACGATCCCCTTCAGGGTCGAGAGCGGCAGATTGCTCCGGTTGAGCTTCTCCTGCTCGTAGAGGATCTGGGCCAGGGTCACGGAGGTGATGTCCTCTCCGGTCTTGTTGTCGAGGATCTGGACCTCGTCGCCGGCCTGGAGGAACTCCGCCACCTCCTGCAACGTGACGTAGCGGCTCTCCTTGAGGTCATAGAGCTTGCGGTTGCTGTACCGCTTGATGACGCGTCCTTCGCTCATTTTCCAACCTGTCCTGCCTGGGGTTTGGGGGGCTCCTTGGAGCCGGGCTCGACCAGTTCCTGAGAGTAGGCCGACTCCATGACTTCGTCGAACTTCTGCGAACGTCCCTTGCTGCGGATTTCGAATGCCTGACCGGATGCGGTGGCCATCGCCGACTTCACGATGATCCCGCGTTCCAGGTCGATGACCGCGACCCCGGTCCCCTGCCCCTTCCCCGCTGTCTTCCCGGTCATTCCGGGTGCGGTCACATCTCCGTCGATCACGAAACGACTGTCGGTCTGCACTACTGCGCAACGCTCGCAGTGCCCTGCCAGTCGGGTCATGCCGGCAAACGTGGACTTGATGGTGAACCGGATCCGGTTGACGGTCTTGCGCCGGTCCACCTTGGTCTCCCGGTCGGCCTGCCAGGACTCTCCGGGCTTGACGGGATGGTCGGGCAGCTCGATGACCGCATCCCGGATGAGCTGCTCGAGCACGTCCTTCATGCCGGCCCAGCGCTCGGCCCCCTCGCCTTCCAGAGCGAACTGCTCCACCTTGCCGGTTGATGTCGTGTGGAGTCGGAAGCGGGCCTTCTCGATGGCATCGCGAAGGGATGCCATGGCCGCATCCATCTCCTTGTCCTTCGACTTGCCGTCGGGCTTGATCGCCAGGTCGCGGATGCGCAGGTTCAAAGCCCATGCGGTGCGGTCGCCGCCTTCGATGAGCGCCTTCTCCAGGAGGAACGACTGCTCCATGCCCATGGAGATGGTCTTGCCGGCCGGGTGCTGGGTGCTCACCTGCCGCAGCTTGACCGCGTACTCGGCCTTCTCGACCGGGACGTAGGCCAGCTTCACCGGCGCGGCATCGCCGGCATCGATCTTCAGCTCGGCCAGGAGAGCGGGGGGCTTGACCGCAGGCAGAGTGGGCTCCGTCGGCGGCGCATGATCGGCTGCGGGCGGAACCTCGGCAGGCGCGGAGGCCGCATCGCCTCCGCCCGCTTCCTGCCGGCACGCAGGCGACAGGAAGACGACGGCCGAAAGCAGGGCCGGAAACCAGGACGTCGCTCTCATGATCGGCCTCCCAGGATCCACTGACGTTTGCCCAATGGAAAGGTACGGGCCCCGCACCGGAGGCGAGCGGCCGCCAGCTACTCGGCCGTCCCGGGAAGCGCCGGCCGTCTTCGGAATGCCAGGTAGAACGGGATCCCCGTTGCCACGAGCAGCAGGCCGAACACCGAGTTCACCATGGGGACCTCCCCGCGCTGGAACGCAGCGATGTCGTTCCAGAGCGTGAGGACGACGTAGGCCGTGGCCACCAGCACGAAGATGGCGGGGACGAACGGATAGCCCCAGACCTTGTAGGGCCGGGGTGCATCCCGCAGGGTCCGACGCAGCACGAAGATGCCCGCTGCGCCGAGCGCGTAGAAGACCCAGCTCACGAAGATCAGCATGTCGGTCAAGGTGTCGAAGGTCCCGGAAAGGACGAGCAGGGAAGTCCAGGAGGCCTGGAGGATCAGGGCGTTTCCCGGGGTCCGGAAGACGGGGTGGATGTTGCCGATGGGGCGGAAGAAACGACCCCGGTTCGACATGGCGAAGTAGACCCGTGCGCTTGCCAGGATGGTCCCGTTGGCCGTGCCGAAGGTCGAGATCATCACGGCAGCGGCGACGAATCCGCTCCCGAGGCCGCCCATGACCGCGTTGGCCATGTCCGAGGCCACGAGCTGCGAGCCGGCCATGGCCTCGATGGGCAGCACATGGAGATAGGCCAGGTTGACCATGACATAGACCGCAATGATGATGCCCGTCCCGATGAAAAGCGCTCGGGGGACGGTCCGCTGCGGGTCCTTCACCTCGCCGGCCACGTAGGTGATGTTGTTCCAGCCGTCGTAGGCCCAGAACGCGCCGGACATGGCGGCAGCGAACGCCAGGATCATGGGCGTCCCGGAGTGGGAGACGACGTTCGCCACCGGCGCCGGATCGACGGCCCGCCCCGTAAGCAGGAATCCGGCAGCGACCAGCACCAGGATGGCGGCCACCTTGAGGGTGGTGAACGTGACCTGGACCGCGCCGCCGAACCGTACGCCCAGGTAGTTGACGGTCGTGAGCCCGCACACCAGCAGGATGGTGAGCGCCTTGACCCCGATGTTGGCCAGCGGCGTGATGGTACCCAGCAGAGGCAGGTTCAGCACCAGGGCCTGCTCGATGCCCGGCGGGAATCTCGGGAGCGGTACGAAGACCTCGGCATACTCCGAGAAGATGTAGGCAATCGATGCGATGGAGCCGGTCTGGATGACCGCAAACACGGCCCAGCCGTACAGGTACGCGGTGAAGTCCCCGAACATCCGGCGGAAGAACTCGTACTGGCCGCCGGTCACCGGGAACATGCTGGCAATCTCGGCATTGGTCAGAGCGCCGAAGAGGGTCAGGATTCCCGCGACGACCCAGACCGCGAGCAGCAGCTCCCCCGAGCCGAGCTGGGCGGCCATGACCGCGGGCTTCTTGAAGATCCCGGACCCGATGACCGAGCCGACGACGATCGCAGTCGTCGTCAGCAATCCCAGGTTGCGGGCAAGGGTGGCACGAGGCTTGTCCATGGTCGTCGAACCTCCTGCGGATGCAACGGCTGGAATCCAATCCTACCCGCAGAGGGGGATCGAGTCGAGAAATCGCGTCGCGCATGGGCGCACGTCGACGCGCATGGGCGCACGTAGAACAGATAGGAATTCCGGAGATGCCCCCGCTCATCGCCACCTTGACGCCGCACCCCGATTCTATTACGTTACGCTGCGGGAGGCGGTACATGGTGCGTGTTTTCCTGGCGGTCGCGGCAGTCGTACTCGGGCTCGGATGCTCCGGGGATCGACTCTGCCCGGCCGGTTCCGAGATGAACGGGGGAGTCTGCCGGATCTCCACGCCGGCCGGCGAGCTGGACCTCGTGCTGCCCGGACCTGCGGACGTGGCTGTGGATGCGGCAATTGACCTGGGGACCGAGATCCTGCCTGCGGACGGGCGGATGCCCCCGGATTCGTTTGCAGAGACGACGCCGTCCGATCTGGCCGAGATCCTCGAGGATCCGGCTGGGCCCGCCGAGGTCGACACACCGGAGCCCTCTCCCGATGCCGTCGCGAGCGACGCGACAGGCAACTGAACCAACTCAACATAGGAAGTTCCGCTACATGAAGAAGCGATTCTGATCAGCCGGGAGGGGGGGGGAGACCCGAGCCTGCCTCCTCGCCTCCGGACAACTCGTCAACATCGACGCCGAAGGCACCTCCGGGAGCAGCACCATCGGCAACATCTACAAGGGGACCGTGAGCGACATCTCGAGGTCGCTCAATGCCGCGTTCGTCGACATCGGGACCGGCAAGGAAGGGTTCCTCTCCATCAACGACGTGCATCCCGCCATCCTCGATGGCTTCCCGAAGCGTCCCCACATGTCGGAGATCTTCAGCCGCCGCCAGACCGTCCTGGTCCAGGTCCTGAGGGATCCGGTGGGCGACAAGGGAGCCATGCTCACCACCTGCATCTCCCTGCCCGGCCGCTACGTGGTCCTCATGCCCGCGGTCGAGAAGACGGGCATCTCCAAGAAGCTGCCCGAGGAAGAGCGGCAGCGACTGCGCGAGATCATCGAGGAGGTGGAGATCCCGGAGGGCTTCGGGGTCATCGTCCGGACCGCTGGAGCAGACCGCAAGAAGGCGGAGCTGCTCAAGGACCTGACGGAGCTCGTCAAGGTGTGGAACCAGATCGAGGCGGTCTACAACGAGAGCCCGTCCCCGTCGCTCGTCCTCCAGGAGCAGAGCCTCTCCATCCGTTTCCTGCGGGAGTACCTCACGACGGACGTCAACGAGATCGTGGTCGACGACGAGGCCCTGAAGAAGGAGGTCGACGGCTTCCTGACCGTGGTCATGCCCAAGTACAGGAAGATGCTCAAGCACTACACGGACCGGATTCCCTTGTTCGTGCGGTACAACGTCGAGGGGCAGATCGAGAAGATGTTCCTGCGCGACGTGCCCCTCCCTTCGGGGGGACGCATCGTCATCGACAAGACCGAGGCCCTGATCGCGGTCGACGTGAACTCGGGCAGGCACCGGGAGAAGGATATCGAGGAGACGGCGCTGCGCGCCAACATGGAGGCGGCCCAGGAGATTGCAAGCCAGTGCCAGCTTCGCGATCTGGGGGGCCTGGTCGTCATCGACTTCATCGACATGTACCAGCAGAAGAACCGCAACCAGGTCCAGCAGCACCTGAAGGAGTGCTTCAAGAACGACAAGGCCAAGGTTTCGTTCGGCCGGATCTCACAGTTCGGATTGCTGGAGATGACGCGGCAGAAGCTGCGCTCGGGCATGGTCTCCCGGGCCACCGAATCGTGCAGCCGGTGCGGCGGCGTCGGCTACGTCAGGACGGTGCCCTCCATGGGTCTTCACGTGCTCCGGCGGATCCGGGAAGTGGCGGTCTCCGGGGACGCGGACACCATCACCGTGACTGCGCCCGTCGAGGTCGCGAACTTCATGCACAACAGCCTGCGCGGCCTGCTGCTCGATCTCGAGCGACAGCACGGGATCAAGGTCGTCATCCTCGGGCGTGCGGACATCGTCCAGGAGACCATCGAGTCCTCCCGCCAGGAGTTGCCGACGAAAAAGCCACCGGCTCCTGTCGATGTTCAGGCGGTCGAACCGGTTTCTGTCCAGCCTCGGGTGGAAGCCAAAGCAGCAGAGAGGGCGCAACCGGACGCACAGGCAGCGCAGGCTCCACCGAAGGGCAAGGCCCGCGAGAAGCGAGGTCGCGACCGTGGCCGCAAGCAGGGGGAGCCGGAGAAGCCGCAGGCCGAGGCAGGAGAGGTCCAGGCGCCGCCCCAACCGGAGGCAACACACGCGGCTGGGCCGCAAGCCCCCGATGATGCGCCGCAGCCGGGCACGGAACCGCGGGGCAAGCGCCGGAGACGCCGGGGCAGGCGCAGCCGGAACGGAGACATGGAGCCGATCCAGGCCGAAACGGTGCAGGATCAGGCCCCTGCGGACGAACCTCCCCCTCTTCCCGCTCCGTCCGGCCGGCCTGACCCGCGGCCGCAGGACGACATCCGCAAGCCCGCGGTGGAAGGCCCACTTTCGGAGGAGGGGCAGACACGTCGCGACTACACGGCCCCCCGGCCGACGGAGCCGCTGCCGGCCCAGCCGGCTGCCGAACGCCTGTCCTGGCAGACGGCTTCGCCAGCGGACGAAGGCGAACGGCTCGGCCGTGACGGGCTCCTGGACACCATCCTCAAGCGACTCCTGGGGCTCGACCGGTAGCCGGCACTTGCGGTGCGGGTTCAGGGACTGTACATTCACAAAGAAGGGTCGGTTCATGCCCGGCGTGGGGGGAACGTGGCTCAGATCTCCCGGTGGCACACCTGGTTTCCGGCAACGCTCCTGCTGCTGCTTCCATTGACGGTTGCGGCGGCCGAGCCGGACTACTCGAAGGATCCGGTGCTGTTCGTCCACGGCTACTTCCTGGGCGAAGCCGGTACCTGGAGCTTCCTCAAGAAGCGGCTGGTGGAGCAAGGGTGGCCGGAGGAGTACCTCTTCTCCTTTCAGTTCGAGAGCGTGTTCGGCTGCAACCCGAAGCACGGCGAGGAGATAGAAGCCCACGCCCAGGAGCTGATGGCCTGGACCGGCAAGGAGCGGTTCGACATCGCCTGCCACAGCATGGGGTGCGTGGATTCCCGCTGGTGGATCCGCCATCTGTGCGGCTACGGCCGCGTGAACGACTTCGTGTCGATCGCCGGTGCGAACCTGGGGTCGGTGATGGCCTGCCTCGAGCCGGTCTCCTGCGGTGCGGATGCGCTGTGCGTCGGCAGTCAGGCCGATGCCTGGAAGGACAATCCGTTCCTGCTCGAGCTGAACGGGTGCGACCAGACTCCGTGGGACCCGATCCGGTACACATCGATCTGGACTGCGCTGGACGAGATCGTGGTTCCATCGACCAACTCCAAGCTGGAAGGGGCCCTCAACGTCCAGATGAAGTCGGTGGTGGGCCACGCCCTGATTCTGACGAGCGAAGAGACGGTGGGCTACCTGGTGGCGGCGCTGGACGGTGGGGGCAAGAACGACAACGCACCCCCGGGCCCCGAGCCGTGCGTGGACGTATGCGACTCCTTCCCGAACGATCCGCTGGGGGAGGTTTCTGCCGACGAGGCCCCCGTAGATGCAGGCGACATCCAGGGACAGCCGGAGATCTGGCCGGAAGGAGTCGAGACCGTCGCGACTCACGATGGAGAAGACAGGACGTCTGCCGACTCGGGGACCATCGAGGCCGACCGCGACGGCACCGACGACTTCTCGGGCGTCATGAACGATGCCCGGGAGGCCCGCTTGCCGCCGGCCGACGGTCCTGGCGAGCCGGCCGATTCCCCTCCGCTGCACCTGATCAGGACGTCGAAGGGCGGGTGCGGTACCGGCAGCGGACAGTCGAGTGCGCCGCTGGTTCTGCTGCTTGCGCTTGTCTCAGGATTGCTCAGTAGAAAACTGCAGGGGGAGAGAAACTAGTTGGCAGCCGGGGCTTCCGCCGGGGCTTCCGCCGGGGCTTCCGCCGGGGCCTCTGCCGGGGGCTCCTCGGGCATGCCGCCGGGGCCGCCCATCATGCCGCCCATCATCGGGCCGAGGCTGCCCATGACGTCAGCAAGGTTGCCGGAGGCATCAAACTTCGTGATGGCCTCGTCCAGCCCCTTCAGCATGCCGTCGATCTGGGCCTTGTTCTTGTCGAGCTGGGCCAGACCCTCATCGAGATCCTTGTTGGCCTTCTCGATGACCTGCTTCCAGTCGTCGGCGAGGGGCTTGGGAATCCACTTGCCCTCGACCTTCACGAACGGGATCTCCTGCTTCTCCTCGCCGACCGTGATGACGACGACGGCATCGTTCTCCTTGGTCTCCTTCACTTCAGCCTTGATGCTGTCGAGCATCTTCTTGGCCTCGTCCGCCTGCTCCTTGGCGAACGTGTCAGCAGTCTTCCAGCCGAAGTCGGAGAGCTTCTTGCCGTTGTCCGCGAGGAAGCCGGCCAGGTCGAGCTCCTTCATGGCCTTGCCGTCATTGAGCTTGCACTCCTTGGCCAAGGCCAGGAACTGCTCGGCGACGTCAAATGCGGCCGGGGGAACCGGAGCGCCCTGAGCGAGCTTGTCCTTGTGCTTCTTGGCAGCCGCGACCGCCTTCTCCAGGACGGCCCAGATCTTGCCCCACATCTCGGCGTCGAGCTTGTCCCCGAACTTCTTGTAGAGGGCCTGGACGTCCTTCTGGTACGACTCGGGCAACATGGCGTAGACCGCCACGAAGTTGCCGGCCTTGATTGCCGCTATGCCCTCGGTGATGACCTTGTCCGGTGTCTCGGGGACCTTCACCTGCTTGAGGGCTTCCTGCCCCTTCTCAGCCGAACTCTTCTCCTTGCAGCCGAACGCCAACGCCAGCATCGCAACCATGCACACCGCAATCAGTCTCTTCATCGTGTCCTCCTTTGCACAGGGCCTCAGCCCCATAGTTTCCGATTCCAATGACCCAACAGGGGGGACTTGATAGCACAGGGAGCGGTCGGTAGCAAGCCTTTTTTCGAAAAGGGAACCGTTGATCTTGGCATGCCAAAGTGAGTATACTGCGGCCGGCGATGGGGAGGATGCTATGAAGGGACTTCTTCTCGGCGTATTCGTGACGTGCGTGCTGGCCCTGGCATCGCAACCTGTGCAGGCGCAGTGCTCGGGCAACTGTGGCGGCTCTCCGGATGGATCCTGCTATTGCGACGATGCCTGCTTCGACCTCGGCGACTGCTGCGGCGACGTGTGCACCGCGTGCCCTACGCTCGGCGGATGCGGAGGCGGAAACCCCGGACAGGGATGCGGAAACGTCTCCTACGAGGGGTGCTGTGAGGGGCAGCTCCTGAAGTATTGCGAGGACAACCAGCTCAAGACCATCGACTGCAACCAGAATCCGTCGTGCGGGTGGCAGCCGCAGGGGAACTACTACGACTGCGCCACTTCGGGGACCCCCGATCCGTCGGGCAAGAACCCGATGAACTGCGGCGGGGGAGGGGTCAACCCGTATTGCGGCAATGGGGCCTGCGAGGCCGGCGAAAGTGCGGCGACCTGCCCGGCGGACTGCGGCGGCGGCACCAAGTGCGGCAATGGGATCTGCGAGCAGGGCGAGTCGGTGGGCTGTCCGGCGGATTGCGGGGGCGCAGCGGTCTGCGGCAACGAGACCTGCGAGGCCGGCGAGAATGCCACCAACTGCCCGGGTGACTGCGGCCAGGCCTCGGGGTGTGCGGACAAGGAGTGCGGCTTTGACAACAACGGCAAAGAATGCGGCTCGTGCCCGGAAGGGTCCTTCTGCAACTGGAAGGGGAAGTGCGAGTCGAACGAGCCGTGCCCTCCGGACTGCTCGGGCAAACAGTGCGGATCGGACGGATGCGGCAGCACGTGCGGCAACTGCCCTGCCGGGCTCGTGTGCAGCGGAGACGGCCTCTGCGTCAGCCCCTATGCCGGGGAAGATGCTGCGGGGGAGGACGACGTGCCTTGCATACCTTCCTGTGCGGGCAAGGCATGCGGCAGCGATGGCTGCGGCGGAATCTGTGACACCTGTGAGGAGGGATTCGGCTGCAACGAGTCGTTCATGTGCGAGGAAGGCTACATCGAGCCCGACCCGCCTGACGGGGAAGACCCCTATGCCTGCCCTGAGGGGCAGAAAGTGGTCTACGGGAAGTGCCTGACCGTGGGAGAGGAAGAAGAGAAGGGGTCCGACGGCTGCTCCGCCGGCGGGCAGGGCAATCCCGCTGCCGCACTGCTGCTCCTGGTGCTCATTGCGGCCCTCGCCGTTCCGCTCCGCCTTCGTTCCTGACAAGCTCGGCGCACAGATCGCGTATCGACGGGTCGGGATGGTACCTTGCCCAGTCGTTCAGGTAGCGAAGCGCCTGGGCGGTACCGATGTCCGCCAGTGCCTGGGCCGCTGCCCTCTGGATGCGCTCGTCCGCTGCCTGCGACCTGCGGACGATGGCAGCAACCCCGCCCGCCCAGCCGGTCTGCCCGAGCGCTGCCAGGGCAGCAAGCGCCACCCGAGCGTCCGGTGAATCGAGCAGGGGAATCAGCCCCTCGGCCATTCCTTCGAAGCGGCATTCCCCGACAGACCGGACCGCCTCGATCCGCTCCCACTCGTCGTCCGAGCCGAGCAAGCGCCCTGTCTGACGCCTGTCGCACGACCTCAGCTCGCACCGTGTCGCCAGGTGGCCCACCATCCGCTCCACCGGAGCCGCGAGCGCGTCCTCGAGCCTGTCGCGGCAGGCGCCACCGGCCGGACCGGGCGGGCTCATACTGCACTCGACAGGCCAGGGGATGTCCGCCGCGACCTCCTCCCGAAGGTCGATGGGGCCGGTCGGTGAGGAGCCGTGGAGCCGGCCCCCGATCCCGAGGAACGCCGTTCCCGCTCCCTCTCCCTGCGAAAAACGGAGAGCGTACTCGACCGCCAGGGCAGCGGAGGAAGCATCGGTCTGCCCGAAACGCCTCTCCAATGCCTGCCCCACGACGCGCTCCACAGCCGGCTCGGGCAGCCAGGCCGACGTGCCCGCACTTACGCACCGTGTACGCACGTGCGCCGGCCGGCACACCTCGCGGCCTTCCGGCCCGCGAGGCTCCTCCGATACAGGTCGGGATCCAGCAGATTCGGTGGCTGCGGAGATGCCCCGCCCCTCCTCTGCGTCGCGGCAACCTGGGGGCACTGCTGCCGCCAGGACCAGCAGCGCGGGCACGAGCCTGCAACTCATCCCTCCGACCTCCCGTGCAGCGCCAACGGCCCGCAAACAGCCAGACAGGCGAGGGCGTACGGCCAGAGCCGCTGCGGCTCGAGGCCGATCACGTTCGTGACCGCACAAAGGGCCGACACAACCACCCCGACCTGCAGGTAGCGGCAGGCGAAGCGCGCACCAAGACGCTGCCGGTTCCAGCGGACGGCCGCAACGACCAGCAGCAGATGGACCGGGTGGAAGCAGAGCAGCGTGAGGTTGGGCCCGGTCTCCGGGTAGGGCGACACGATCCACGTGAACGCGAGGAGCACCCCGTAGAGACCGCCGAAAAGCCCGGCCAGCAGGACCAGCGCACGGGCCAGGGCGTTGCCCCAGCGAGGCCCGGGGAAGCTGCCCGAAGTCACCACCTTGCCGAGTCGTCGCAGCGCGAACGGCACGGAGCACACGCTGACGACCAGGGCCAGGAACACGATCCCGAAACCGAGCCCCGGCAGAGTGGGCTCGGCCCGATCGCGGCCAAGATCCACGGTGCGCGAACGGACCAGGGGCGGCGTCCCCGGAAAGGCCGGCTGCGAAAGCCCTTCAAGCTCCCGGCCCAGGTACCACGGCAGGAACATCTGCTGCCAACGGTCCGCCTCGGAATCGATCTCGTAGTTGAGCAGGCCGAACACGACCCACCGGGTGATCGAGAACTCCCACCGGGCCATGCTGGAATCGATGAGGTCCCTGATCGATCTTCCCGCGCCGCGCCCCACCGTGGCCCTGGAAAGCTCTCCGCCCAGGAGGTCGTCGAGGATGTCCCTCAGCCGGGTCGAGCAGTTGTTGGTGAAATGGTGGTACTGGTAGGCAGCGTTCTCGGGAAGGCAGTCGTGCGCGATCCGGGCGCGCAGCCGCCCGACCTGCCCGGGGGTCAGGACCAGCTCCTGGAGCACGATCCCGCCGAAATCCTGAGAGTACCATGCCACCATGTCCTGGTAGGTCGTGTGGGAACAGAAGTAGGGGAGCGTCCCGACCAGGAACTTCCACGCCAGCAGCGGATCGTCCGCCTCGTAGGTCCCGTAGTCGTACACGTCGTCCGTCCCCGCGTCCGGATCCACGACGCGGAACGCGATGTGGCCGAACCCGGTGAACAGCGCCTCCCCCGGATGCATGGTCACCAGGTAGACGGTCGGCTCCGCGGCCAGCGCACGGGCCGGGAACTGAGCGAGCAGGAGGCACGGCAGCATCACGGCCAGGCCGAGAAGGGGACCCCGCCCACCGCGCATCGTCCACCCCGCTTCGCCACGGAGACCGAGCGAAACTGCTTTGTCACGTGAGATGCCACATGCCGAGGCAGATGGGATGCCACATGCCGTGGCAGATGGGATGCCACATGCCGAGGCAGATGGGATGCCACATGCCGAGGCAGATGAGATGCCACATGCCGAGGCGGATGGCCCCCGCGCCCGCTCCCTGCTGTTCCTCACTCCGTACCCTCCATCGGCGCCCCCGGCTGGACGTCGGCCCGAACCGCATCCCCGCCGGACGGGGCGGGCCGGGCGGTGAGCTGCCGGAATCCGCGCCCGAGAAACACAGCCACCACGCTCCACGCTATTCCAAGAGGCACCGTCAGCAACATATACCATCGCAGCGAGGAGATGTCTGCATCGTCCATCCCCACGCCCCCCAACGCCTCCAGCACCAGCGGCAGCAGCAACAACAGGAACCCGGCCGTCGCCTTGGCCGCCCTCAGCACGAACATGTCGACGAAAGCCAGTGCCCGGTACTTCTCCTCGCGCCGGACCGGAACGAACAGGAGCTCCCTGGATGTCTGGTTCATCGAGTAGTTCAACGAATTGTCCGCCAGGAAGAGCAGCTCGACCAGCCCCAGCACCGGCAGTGCGAAGAATCCAGCGGACAGCCCCACCAGCGTAAGCGGCAGCACCAGCAGCCCTGCCGTCAGACCGGCTCGCCGGATCACCAGCGAGGTCAGGAGCACCTGCACCACCAGCGCCACCAGGTTCATGGCCAGGAAGAACCCGGAGAAGAACGACCCCATCGACCCGCCCGTCACGTTCCATCCCAGCCGGTCGAGCAGCTTCGTCAGATCCAGCCCCGTGAACTGGTCGAAGCCGTCGAGCGCGGTCCCCAGGAGAGACAGCGCCCCTCCCTCCGAGCGGAACGAAAGCTCCACCGCTTTGTGAAAACTGAAATCGTTGACCGCGGACAGGAGCTCGTAGCAACCGAGGACGAAACAGATTCCCAGGAAATACCTGGAGGAAACCACCACCCTGAACCCCGCCAGCGCATCCTCCAGCCGCGACCGCCCCGCCCGCGCGATCACCCCCTGCGCCACCTCAGGCAACCTGCGAACCCGTCGCGAGACGATCAGGACCGTCACCGGCACCAACAGATAGGCCAGCGCAACGTAGAGGATCATCTCGCTCGGCGTGACCCGGTCCACCATCCGGTTGCACATGGCCGATCCGAAGAACCCGCCAATGACTCCTCCCGCCCCGATCAGCCCGTAGAGCCGCCTGGCCGACGCAGCATCCGTGATGTCCGCCAGGAACGCCCAGAAGACCGACAGGTTCACCGTAATGAAGAGATCTATTACGATATAGAAACAATAATATACAATATTGGAGTAATCAAGCCACGCGAAAGCGGCCGCGAACAGTAGAAAGGCCCAGAAGAATGCCCCGACAACCAGCAGAGTAAGGCGCTCCCGCGAGAACCGCGTCAGCGCCAGCGAATACGCCACCACAACCCCGGCGGACACGAACGCGGTCAGGACCTTCAGCTCCCGGATCGAATCGGCCCCCAGCTTCTCCACGGTGACCAGACTCCGCAACGGCTTCAGAAACCAGTACGATGCAATAATAAGAAAGAAGAAAAAAAACATCCCGGCGACCTTGGTCAACTCGCCCTTGCGAATGCCGAAGATGCGGCGGAGCAACTGCATGGGACGTTCCCCCTGAACCGGACGGGTGACGACGCGCCCCGCCGGCTTCGGCGCGCATCATAAGGCCCGCGGGCTTCGAAGATCAACCCGGATCGTCGGCCCTGATCCACCATCTCGGGCCACCTGCGGCGTTGCTCCGTCGCCGCCTCACTGCGACGTGGCTCAAGCCACGCCTCATTCGGCTGGCTCGGTCGCGCCTTGCATCTGGCACCAATCTGGTGGTCAGGGATTCCCCACACAGGCAGGCTCATCGCCCGTTGATGGCGGATTTGGGTCGGCTCGACGCCGGAGGACGTGAGCGGACGATCTGAAGGTTTTGGCGCGGGTTGACCGCCGGAGGTGGGGGGTGTATACTCCCGCCATGTGCAGGGAGGAACCCTCGTGAAGATCTGGCTCGGAGCATTGGCGCTGCTCGCAGTCTCCTGTGAGGTGAACTCGCCCCCGCCTCCGGTCGCTCACCTCGACGCCCCCAAATGCGCCGTGGTCGGCAAGCCGGTCTGGCTGAACGGCACGACGTCCGAGGAAGCAGGTGGGGAGATCACCCTCTACTCGTTCCGAATCGGCCACAACAACGCGTGGATCAGCACGCGCGAGCCGGTGCTCGAATACACGTTCACCCAGCCCGAGATGAAGGATGGCATGCTGGCACAGACCGTCATCGTTCTCGAGGTGAGAGACGTCAACGGAGCGACTTCGCAGGATACGGCCCTGACGTGGGTCATCTATGACCCGTCCCAGTGCCCGGCCGGCGCCCTTCCGCCAGAGCCGGACATCCTGACGCAGGACGTCACGCCGGATGTCACCGAGGAGTACGAACCCGCACCCGACGAGATGACACCGGACGTCCCTGCGTCGGAAACCGACAGTACTGCCCCTCCCCTCGACATTGCGTCCGACACCCCGGAAGACGCCGGAGCAGAATGCCCGTCCATCGCTGGCAACTGGAAGCTCCAGGCCTACTGCGGGGGCAGCACGAAGGCGGAGCTGGAGCTGGCGATCCTCCAGAACCCGGACTGCACGTTCGTCTCCGATCCGGAGGTTCTTTCCGGGACCGTCCACTCGGACGGGGCCGTGGAGGTGAGCTCGGACATCCCGCAGCTCTACATGGGCCAGTGCTTCGGAACCATCGAGGAGTCGGACATGTTCACCGTGGACTGCAGCACAGGTTGCACGGTCCAGTTCACGTCGATTCCCTGAGCTCCCGAGGTTGTCCCCCGGACATCGAGATCACAAAGGAAGCTGCGGCAACGCCGGCGACTCCTTTCGCCCCCCACCAGGCCCATCAACAGACTCCGAGGCCTCTTCTTCCGCCTTGCCCGCTACGGCCTTGTCGTCGTCTCCGGCCTCTTCTTCCGCCTTGTCCGCCGGGGCCTTGCCGCCGTCTCCGGCCTCTTCTTCCGCCTTGTCCGCCGGGGCCTTGCCGGTGGAGTCCCTGGATGTGGACTTGGCGGCCTGGGACTTGACTCGGGCGGACAGTACACGCACGGCCTCGGCCTCCTCCAGGAAGCTCGGAGCTGGGAGGGAGAGGGCCTGGAACAGGGCGATCTGTGCCGCGGTCGAGGCGGGGGCCCCGGAGCGCAGAGCACGAAGAAGCTCCCGTGCGTTGGCGGGGGCTGCCAGCGGGCTCTGGAGCTTGAACCCGGCAGACACGAGATTCCTGCGCACCACCGAATCCCATGGCTGCCCTTTGATCCGGGCAGCGTAGGCCTTCCAGTCTGCCGGGGTGGCACCGGCAGCTTTCGCCTTTCCGTGGCTTCCCTTCTTCGTTCCGGCCTTCCCGCCTCCCTTCTTCGTTCCGGCCTTCCCGCCTCCCTTCTTCGCTTCGCCGTCTTCCGGCTTGCCGTCGTTGCGGGCCGGGGGTTGCCTTGCTGCGACGAGGAGTCGGAGCGAACGCAACGCCGCGTCACGGACCGCCTTGTCCGACGAGTCGAGGTACGATGCCAGGAACGGAGCGCTGGACAGGTCAGCGCAGTGGGAGAGTGCGGCCAGCGCCGGAAGGCAGAGGGAGCGCTTGTCTTCGGAACCGCAGGAGCCCGAGGCCAGATTCTCGGCCGCCTTGTAGACGGAGGGCCGTCTCAGATCGGAGACAGCGTCGAACAGAAAGCATGCGGCAGCGACGTCGGGTGCGCAGCCGAGGGCCTTGATGGCTGCATCGGGAAGGCGGTCGGGTGCGGTGCGTCGAAGGAGGCGGAGCGCACGCTCCCGGAAGCCGGGTTCGGAGTCACAGAGCAGCTCCTCGAGGAGGGCGGGGGTCGGTTCCACCGGCTGGAGCCTTGCAAGCTGGTCCATGGCGAGAAGCCGCTCCCGCGGCAGCCCCTTCCGGACCCTCCGGGAGAGGGTCTCGAGCCGTTCCTGGAGAAGCCGGGCATCCCGGCGGACGCCGGCCCGGGCAGGCCCGTAGTCCTCGCATCCGTGGAGCCGGTCCCAGTCGGAGCAGTGAATCCGGATGTGGAAGTGGTCATTGTGCGGTGTGGAATCGGACGGCTGCCGGAGGGCCTCCGCCGCACGCTGGATGAGGGCGGGATCGGCTTTGCGGGCCCGGGCATGCTCGAGGAGGAGCTCCCGGATCGGACCGGACACGAACATCCACTGCACGACGGGCTCCTCGGACTGGAGCATGAGCGCCACGAAGTCCCAGGTCCGCTCGACGTCGAGCACGAAGCCGCCCGTCCCTTTGCCGCGGCCGTCGAACGCGACGAATCGGTTGAGCCGTGCCGGCCGCCCCTTCCGGTCCAGGGCGAACAGGGCGACATCGACGTCGCGACCGGCCTGGTGCGACTTGCTCTGGATGATCCGGCCGCCGGCGGCCAATCCGATGTTGCCGACTTCGACCAGCGTTCCCGGGTGAGCTTCGGCCAGGGCGTCCGCCGTCCGTTCGAGAAGGCGGACGATCCCGTCGACGCCGAAGTTGGTACCCCGGCCCCGTGCCGAGGCGATGATGCGCCAGGAGCGGCCGTCGAGGGGGAGCTCCGTCGAGTTGCCGACGGCACCGGAATTGGCCCGCCCTTCGGAGTGGCTTCGGGTCTCTTCCCGCAGAGCGAAGAACCAGTCGTCGAGCAGGAAGTTCGGTCCGCTCGGCGGCAGGGGCTCGGGTCGGACGGCCGCGGGCTTGGCTGCCGTCTTTCCCTTGCTCTTCTTCGGTTTCGCCACGACGGTTCCGGCCACGAGCATGGAGAGGAGCAGGGAGAGGAGGAGTGCGAGGCCGGCCCGCGGCCCGGTGGTCATCCGCGACTGCGGGCGGGGTCCGGGGCTCCTGTCGGCAAGCTGTTTCATCGGCTTCTCAAGACGACTCGCGGCTTTCCTGCGGCCTCCTGGGGCCCGACCAGGCCGTCCTTTTCCATGCGCGACATGAGCAGAGCCGCCTTGTTGTAGCCGACGCCGAGCTCCCGCTGGAGGGCGGAAGTGGAGATCTTCCCCCGAGACACGGCGATCGCGACGGCCTGCTCGTAGAGATCATCCCCGCTCCCGCCGCTGATTCCCGATTCCTCTCCCAGCTCTTCGTCGGCTCCGGCGGCAGCGCTCTCCATGATCGCGTAGTCGTACTCGGGGGTCCCCTGGGATCGGAGGTAGTCGACGACCCGCATCCGCTCCTCGGTCGAGACGAACGCCCCGTGGATGCGCTGGAGCTTGGAGCTTCCCGGTCCGAGGAAGAGCATGTCACCCCAGCCGAGAAGGTCGTCCGCCCCGTTCTGGTCGAGGATGACCCGGGAGTCCTGCATGGTGCGGACCTTGAACGAGATGCGGGACGGCATGTTGGCCTTGATGATGCCGGTCACGACCTTGATGGTCGGGTTCTGGGTGGCGATGATCATGTGGATGCCCGCGGCGCGGGCCATCTGCGCCAGTCGTGCGACCGAGGTCTCGACGTGCTTGCCCGCGACCATCATGAGATCGGCCAGCTCGTCGATGACGACCACGATGTAGGGCATCTCCTCCGGTTCCTCGCGGGGGGGGCCGACGTTCTCCTCGATCCGCTCGCCGCAGGGGCCTCGGGTGATCTTGTTGATGCTGCCCCGGCGTTCCGGCGACTCCCGCATGCGCTGTGCGAGCTGGTTGTACTCCGAGATGTTGGGGACGCCGGCAGACGACATGAGCCGGTTGCGCCGCTCCATCTCTCCGACGGCCCAGCGCAGGGCCACGGCGGCATCCCTCGCCTCGGTGACCACGGGGAGGAGCAGGTGCGGGATCTCCGCGTATGCGGTCAGCTCCAGCATCTTCGTGTCCACGAGGAGCAGCTTGACCTGGTTCGGGGTGAGGCGGTAGATGACGCTGAGAATGAACGCGTGCAGCGCCACGCTCTTTCCCGACCCGGTGGTGCCGGCAACCAGGAGATGGGGCATCTTGGTCAGGTCGGTGAAGGTGGGCTTGCCGCTGATGTCCTTGCCGAGCACGAGGGGGAGCTTGTGCTTCCCTTCCTTGAACCGCTGGTCGGCCAGCAGGTCGCGAAGATACACGACCTCCCGCACCTTGTTGGGGATCTCGATGCCGACCACGTCCCGGCCCGGAATCGGTGCGATGACGCGGACCTGCTCCGCGGCGAGGGCCATGGCCAGGTCCTTGGACAGGTTGGCGACGGTGCTGACCTTGATTCCCCGGCCCGGACGGAACTCGTACAGGGCGATGACAGGGCCGGGATGGATGTCGCCGACCGCTCCCTCCACCTTGAAGTCCTTGAGCTTCTGCTCGAGGATGCCGGCCGAATCGCGCAGGGTGTCGTCGTCCACGGTATGGCCGCTCGGCGGATGGAGGTCCAGCAGGTTGATGTCGGGCAGCTCGTAGTGACGTTCGGGTTCCCGGCGGTGGATGCGGGCAGCCGGAACGTGCCCCTCCTTGAGCTCCTCCCCTTCCTCGACCTCGTCGTCCTCTTCGGGCACCTCGACGGAGGGGTCGGGCCGCACCACGGCGGGTCCCGCTGCCCCCCGCCTGGCGGCACGGGTCGACTCGGCGGTCGGCGGATCCGGCACCGGGCTCTCGGCAGGCCCTGGAGGTTGGCCGGCTCGCGTGGCCTCCTTCGTGGGAGGAGCGGTTGCCGGTTCGGGACGGCCCTTGCGCGTGGACTCCAGATCGGCCGCCCCCCGCTCCGCCGCATCGCCCGATGGACGGTCCCGGGCAACGGCCAACCGGGTCGCGTCCTCCCGGCCCGAGCCGGTGCGAACCACTCGGGCACTGCCACCCGGCCCATTGGCGTCCTCCAGCCTGTCTGCCTCCCCGGCCCCTCCGCCGTTCCTCCTCATCGGGACCGTGGGGTCTTCGCTGCCGGTCTCGTCCGGCCTGGACAGGCTTCGGCCGCGGAACAGACCGCACACGAAGCGCCACGGGACCAGGAACCAGGTCCGGACGTGGATCCTCAGCAGAATCGACAGGCCGGCAAGGATGCAGGCCACGGCCAGGACGATGGCCCCAGTACGGTGAAGCAGGGCCTCCAGCAGAGAATCGAGCCCCTGCCCGACGAGCCCGCCCCCTCCTCGCGGCAGGGACGATCCGGCAGGCAGCACGATCTGCAGCAGGACGGCAGCGGGCAGCAGCAGGATGGACAGCCCGACGACCTGGAAGCGCTGCAGCGACAGCGTGCGCTGCCCGATGAGCAGGACGCCCAGTGCGAGCGCGCTCAGCCCCAGTGCGTGAGCGGCGTACCCCACTGCGGAGAACAGAATGTGCGCCAGCCAATGTCCGACCGGTCCGACGAGATTGTCCGGGAGAGCCCCGCCGACACCGTCCCCGACACGGTAGGTCAGCAGCGCCAGCTCCATGAGCAGGCCGAGCGAGACGATGAGAAGGCCCCAGACGCCGGTCTCCATCTTCTCGAAGAAGCTCCGCTCCCCCCGGATGGCGGTCGGAGAAGGGACATCGGCCGATGTTCCCTTTCTCGCGGCTGAGGCTTTCGTCTTCTCCCTGGCCCTTGCCATGCGCACTCCTGCTCCGATCTATCATAGGCCAGAACGGAACCCCGTCAATTTCGCCCTCCCGCCGCTCGACGCAGGCGGACCTTGGGGGTCAGGACAACCTGTCACACCGAGACCTCTTCCGCCCAGCCGTTGCGACCTGCCGGTAGACCCCCAGCAGGTTTCTGCTGGCGCCCTTTCCCTTCACGGGTTATGCTCCGCCCTGTAGTCGGGACCCAATGCAGGGAGGTTCCCCATGTCCGACGACCGACCCCTTGGTCCGCCCCCAGATGCCGACGGGACGGACGCGCGACCGCGTATCCTCGTCGTCGACGACGAGCCTGCGGTCCGGCGGTTCCTCAAGCTCATCCTCGACCGGCTGGACTTCGAGGTGGAGACGGCTGCCAGCGGTGCGGAGGCCATCCAGGCGGCACAGAAGACCTCCTATGACATCGTGCTGACCGATCTCATCATGCCCCGGGTGGACGGTCTGGAAGTGATCCGGGCCGTCAAGGAATGCTCTCCCGACACCGAAGTCGTGATCATCACCGGCTACCCGAGCTCCGAGACCATCGTCGCTGCCACTCGGGCCGGGGCTGTCGACTATCTGCCCAAGTCCCCCGACCCTGCCCACCTCGAGGTCATGCTTCGCAAGGCCCTGGAGATCCGCAACCTGCGTCGCAAGGCCCGGGAGCGGGACTTCTACCTTCGCATGGCCCAGATGGACGGCCTCACCGAGCTGTTCAACCACTCCGCATTCGGCGGCTTCCTCGACCGGGAGCTCACGAGGGCCCGTCGCTGCACCCGTCCCCTCTCGCTGCTCTTCCTCGACGTGGACGATTTCAAGGACTTCAATACCCGCCGGGGTCACCTGCACGGAGACCGGGTGCTCCGCCAGGTTGCGCAGCATCTCAAGGCGCAGTGCCGGGGGTATGACATTGTGGCACGGTACGGCGGGGATGAGTTCGCGGTCCTGGCCCCGGAAACCGACGTGGATGGAGGCAAGGTGCTTGCCGAGCGGTTCGTCCGCTCGACTACGGAGAACCGGAAGGGTTCTTCCCACGACACGGTTCGGCTCAGCGTCGGGGTCGCGTGTTTCCCCCTTCATGCGGAGGAGCCGGAAGAGCTCGTCCGACGGGCGGACGAAGCCATGTACGCGGCCAAGCGGGCCGGCGGCGGTACCGTCGCAATCGCCTGAAGAACGCTCCGTTCAACAGAACCCCTGGTGTCGGCGGAGGGACACGTAGAAGCCGTTCCCTTTCCAGCTCGGAACGTTCCACTCCTCCACCTCGCAGCCGAAGCGCAGCAGGTAGGGTTGCTCCCGAGGGCCGATCAGGAAGCTGATTCCGTCCAGCTCCACACGGACATCATTCTGCGCCGGTTCATCCAGAACCAGTTCGAGGTGGGGACCACCTCACCCGAAGCCTGCGATGGCCAGACGGGCTCCTCGCCCCGGCTTGCCTTCGAGCTTCGTGCGCAGAGTCTGCAGTGCGCCCTGGGTTGCCTTGATCACGTTCTGCGGGTCGCTGACGTACTGGGCTCTCGCTGCCATTGTCGCCTCCTGCGGCCAGTTGTACACCAGTCGATGGGAGCCTGGAAAGCAAGAGAGGTTACAAAGACGGCTCTTATCCCCTGAAGGCCGGTCACTCCTGCCCGATCGGGCAGACCCGCGCTGGACCGGTTCTCACGGCGTTGCTATATTGCTGCCGCGTTCGAGGATGGAGCAACGTGATGCTCGAGAACCTCCTTTCGCAGTTCCTGCTGTTGACCGAACAGATGGCCCCCTATCTTCTCCTGGGCTTCATGGTGGCCGGACTGCTCCACGTGTTCGTCCCGCGGCGGTGGGTGTTCAGGCAGCTCGGCAGACGATCGGCCTGGGCGGTGATCAAGGGGGCGCTGCTCGGAGCGCCTCTGCCTCTGTGCTCTTGCGGCGTGCTGCCGGTGGCAGCGTCTCTGCGAAAGAGCGGAGCGAGCCCGCCCGCGGTGCTGTCCTTCCTCATCGCGACTCCGGTCACGGGGGTGGACTCGGTCCTGGCGACCTACGCGCTGATGGGGGGATTCCTCGCCACGGTGAGGCCCGTTGCCAGCGTGGTACTGGCCATTGCGGCCGGTCTCGTCCTCCTGCTGTCGGGAAAGAGCGGCGAAGAGGCGGGGACGTCGCAGGAGACCCCGCAGGAGACCGCTGCCCCGCCGTCTCTTCCTTCCCGCCTGGTCGCTGCCGTACGGTATGCGTTCGTCGACCTGTTCCGGGGGATTGCGGGGTCGATGCTCCTCGGGCTTGCTGCCGGGGCAGCCATCGCTGCCTTCGTACCGGCCGACCTGGTCACCCGGCTGGGAGTGGGCGGCGTGCTCTCGTACCTGCTCATGGTGGCCATCGGTGTTCCGCTGTATGTCTGTGCGACAGGATCGATCCCGATTGCGGCCGCGCTCCTGGCCAAGGGGCTGTCGCCCGGAGCCGCCCTGGCGTTCCTGCTGGCGGGGCCGGCAACCAACACGGTGGCGATCGCAGTGAGCCGGACGCTCGTGGGACGGAGGGGAACCCTGGTCTACCTTGCCTGCATCGTGGTGGGCTCCGTGCTGGCAGCTGCCGGAACCGATGCCCTGGCGGTTCTGGTCGGGTACTCCTGGGAGGCCGCAACGCTGCATCACCACCACGCGCAGGAAGGCCCCGGGCTGCTGTTCCGGCTCTCCGGTTTCGCTCTCCTGGGCCTGGCGGCCTGGCACATCACGGCCCCCCGGGTGACGGCATGGCGCTTGAAACGACGATCGGCACGGGGCTCGCAGGTGGACGGGGACGGCTGAACAGGATCCTGTTGTCCGGCAATCATGGCGGAGACCGGCATGCGGATTGCGGATTGCCGATTGCGGATTGAAAACCCCGGCCGCGTGGGAAGATCCCGTTCTTTTCGGTTGTCTTTCCCGGGCCCCCAGGCCCTGGACCCCGGCCCCCGTTTCCTGCTACTATTCCGTTCCAGGAGGTGGGCATGACGGGAAGCTTCTTCTCCCGCAGGCTGCTTTCGCTCTTCCTTTCGCCGCACAACGCCGGGACCGCGGATCCGTGCCATGCATCGGGCGAAGCGGTCAACCCGGCCTGCAACGACATGACGGTCATCACGCTGACTGTGGCACACGGGCGAATCACTCAGGCTCGCTTCAAGACGCAGGGATGTGCGGCTGCCGTAGCCGGGGCAAGCGCCACGACGGTGCTGGCCCAGGGCAGGTCGTTCTCGGAGGCCGAGACGATCACCCTGGACGACCTGTGTGACTTCCTGGACGGAATCCCGGACGGGAAGAAGGCCTGCGCCGCAACCGGACCCGCGGCCCTCGCCGAGGCCCTGGGCAGGCTCCGGGAGCGTGGGGACCGCCCGTGAACCGTCCCCCTGTCCTCGATATCGACCTGAACGAGCGACTCCACGTCGATGTCGGAGCGTTCTGCAACAACAACTGCATCTTCTGCATGGAGGACGATCGCCAGGGCCGCTTCGACCGCGTCTCCAACGTGACCCCGGAGCAGGTCCGGACGATACTGCAGGCCAATTGCCACCGGCGGGAGGTCATGTTCGTCTCGGGCGAGCCGACCTTGAACCCCGAGTTCCTCCGCTACGTCCGCTGGGCCCGGGAGGCCGGCTTCCAGAGCATCGGCGTGATCTCCAACGGCCGCCGCTTCTCGTACGAGCCGTTCGCAACCCGGGCTGTCGCTGCCGGGCTCAACCTGGTCATCGTCTCGATCCACGGCTCCGAGCCCCGCATCCATGACGGGCTCACCCGCACCCCCGGTGCATTCGACCAGGCGCTTGCCGGGCTGCGCAACCTGGCCGAGCTGGCACGAAAGCAGCCGCTGCGCATCCACACCAGCACCGTGCTGAACCGCCGCAACGCGACGCAGGAGCGCATCGAGAGCCTGCTTGCGCTCCTGCGCCCCCTGGCCCGCCAGATGGTGTTCAACGTGATGCAGCCGTTCGGCCGCGGCCAGGCCCACTTCGACTCGCTCATGATGCGCTACCGGGATACCGCACAGGTGCTGGGTACCTTCTTCGCCCGACACGCGGGCGAGGAGCTGCCCATCTACCTGGTGGACATCCCCTACTGCACGACCGAAGGCTGCGGGATTCCCGACAACGTTCGCGGATACGTCGAGCGCTACGTCCATTTCGAACGCGACAGCGGCGATTCCGGGGCACTGGGCCGGCGCCCCCGCGGGCAACCCATCCGCTCCGGCGGAGCCGAGGTCAAGCTGCGGGTTCTCGAACCCCACGACTCGACCCGGCAGCCTCCCGACGGGCTCGTGGTTCGGCACAGGGACCTGCTCGAACAAGCCCGCAAGTCCAAAAGGCCCGAGTGCGCCCGGTGCGCGTACGACCCCCTATGCGACGGTGTCTGGAACAACTACATCGAACGGTTCGGATTCGAGGAATTCGTCCCGGTGGAAACCGGCATCACGCCGCAGGAACGGTGATCTCCTTCCCCTCGGCATCGTAGGTCTTGGTCCCCTTGAGGGTACCGTCTTCCGCATACTCGTACATCGTGGTCTTGAGCTTCAGGCCGGTCACGTCGAAGCAGGTCTCGGACTTGATCTTCCCGTCCTCGTCATAGGCCTTGACCAGCTTGTGGAATCCGTCGGGAGAAAGCTGCGGCGTGGTCCCGTCCTCCAGGTAGAACGCAATCTCCAGGAGCAGCCCATCCGAGTTGTGCTGCATCACGCCTACCATCAAGACCTTGTCCTGCGGATCCAGGAGGAACCTCTTCTCCGGCACCCCTTCCCGGGTAAGGGTCGTCTTGACCGAGCCGGTCAGCGTCGGCCCGTCGAACTTGCGCTCGATCCGGTGCACCAGGACGCCGTCCATGTCCGAGAACTCCTCGAACACCCTGTTTCCGAGCCCGTCCACCTTCACCGCGGTGGAGGATTCGTGCTTCCCATCCTTGTCGTACGCATTGGCGAGCAGCGCCCACCCGTCCAGCGCATTGACGAGCTGGTAGTCCTGCTTGCCGTCCTTGTCCACCACCTGGGTGGTCCCGTGGCGGCTCTCCTGCAGCAGCTTGCCCTTGTCGGTGTAGTCGAAGCGGTACAGGGCGACGCCGTTGAAATCGGCCTTCAGCTTCCCGTCCTTGGCCTCCCCTTCGTACACCGAGAGGTCGGTGCGGGCGCCCTTCTTGTTGTAGCCCGATACGAAGCTGGTCAGCACGGTCCCCTGGCCGTCGAGGACCTTGTGCGTCTCCACCTGGTTGTACTTGGCGTAGGTGTACTCATGCACCTCGACGATCCGGTCCGCCACGTCCTTGCGCACCTCGCGGGTGGTCCGGCCGCGCTTGTCCCGCTCGTACTCGTAGACCGAGATCCCGAAGTAGTCCGCCGCCTTCTGGCCGTCCTGGGTCTGTGCGCTCTTGCGGGTGACGTTGCCCTTGTCGTCGTGCTCCATCACGTAGCGCGCCAGCAGCTCGTCGGCCGAGTAGAACGACTCCTGGGTGATGAGACCGTTCTCCCAGGCCACCTCACGTTTGGCCACGCCGTTGATGTCCTCGACCAGCGCCCCCTTGAGGTCATACCGGGCGCTCATCACCAGGTTGCCGTCGGCATCGAAATTGTAGACCTCTTTGGATACCCCGAACGGGGATTGGTAGGTCCCGGCCTTCTCCTGCCACTCCGTCACGTCCTTGCACTCGGGCCACGCGTCCAGCTCGCCCTTGGCATTGTGGCCGTCCCGGAGCTCGACGGTCAGCGAGTTCTCGAGCGTGATGATCTTCCGCACGAACGGAGCATGGACCCGGAAGGTGCTCAGGTCGTGCACATACATGTCGGATTCCCCCTTGCAGAAGAGGTGCATGGCCAACATGCGGTCATTGGACGACTTCTCAACGCAGCCGTACACGTTGAAGTCAGAATCCCACAGGTACGAGATGATATACAAATGATTACCCATGTCGTCATAAATATCGGCATTTTCAGGCATATCATTGTACTTGACGAGCTTCACGTATTCCTTTCCCTTTATCTGGTCCTCGGTGAGCTTCTTCTTGAGGGCCTCGGGGCGGAACCCTGTGGCGCTGTAGGCCTCGGTGAGCAGGTAGTACTCGGTGACGAGCGGCGGTTTGGCGACCTCTTCCTTCACGAGGGAGCCCTGAGCGGTCTTGGCGGCCTCGTCGAGCTTGGCGCGGATCTTCTGGCCGTCCTCGGTCGCTTCCCCCTTGGCTGCGGCCGTTGCCTTGTAGCCTTCCCGAGTGACCTGCTCGCCCTTCCCGCACGCTACCAGCATCAGTACCAAAGCAAACCCGATACCCAATCGCTGAACCATCGGAAATCCTCCTTCCGTCGGCTGTCAAGACACATCAATGCCCGGAGTATAGAGTAGGGGCGGCGGCGGTGTCAATCGCGAAACAGGCCTGCTCGGCAACCCAGCAGCGATCGGTTGCGATCCGGGGTTTGCAGCCAGTTGATTTGGCTTGTGCCCTGGTGTAGTCTGCCAGCGACTTCTGGCCGGGGACGAGCCGCTCCGACGGTCCGCGCCGGGGAGCAGACGAGGGCATGAAACACGAGCGACATCGGGACGTTCTCTACTCGAACCGCCGGCTCAGCGACGGGTATCCGGATCTGGAGCGGCTCGGGGTGGAGTGGTTCGAGGCGCAGCTTTCGGGGACCGACCGGACCTGGTTCGTGGATCGGCTGGTCGGGCGGCTGTCCCGGCTGATGGACGTCACGCCTCCTCGAAGGATCGCGGTCGTAGGGTGCGGCCCCAACCCGCAGACCGTCAGACGGCTGCGGGAGCTCGGTCACGATGCGGTTGGGGTCGAGCCGGTCGCCGGGTCGGTCGAGGCGGCGGTGGAGTACCTGGGTAGTCCGGAGGCGGTCCGGAGCGGTGCGGCGGAGGAGCTGCCGTTCGAAGCCGGGGAGGTCGACCTGGTGTTGGCCGAGTCGGTGCTCGAGCACGTGGACTCGGTCCCGCGCTCGCTGGCGGAAATGCATCGAGTGCTGAGGCCTGGCGGAATCGCCTGGATCGGGACGACGAACCGTTTGCGGCCCTACCCTCCGTGGAAGGAGGCGGAGTTCAACGTCCCGTTCTTCCATTGGCTGCCGGGGATTCTTCGTGAGTCGTACGTGTTCTTCCACCTCCACTTCGACCCGAGCCTCGCCAACTACACCCCGCGTCCCGCGGTGCACTGGTTCTCCTTTGCCGACCTGTGCCGCCTGGGACGTGATGCCGGCTTCGCCCATTTCTACTCGGTCCTCGACCTCATCGACCCCGGCGAATTCCAGGGCCTCACGGCCCCGCTCATGCGCCGGATCATCGCCGCGGCGAGAAGCCACCCCGTGCTGCGCACGCTGATGCTGCTCCAGTACGGCGGCACGATTGCCATGCGGCGTCGTGGATGAGGAGGGAAGACCTTCCCCGGAAGAATCAGGAGGAGACAATGAACGGAAAGAGGAGAATCCTGGTCACGAGTGCGCTGCCCTATGCCAACGGCAGCATCCACATCGGCCACCTCGTGGAGTACATCCAGACCGACATCTGGGTTCGCTTCCAGAAGCTGCGGGGGCACGAGTGCCGCTACATGTGTGCGGACGACACCCACGGCACTCCGATCATGATTTCGGCAAACAAACAGGGGATCACGCCTGACGAGCTGGTGTCGCGCATGCACGGGGAGCACTCCCGGGATTTCGCCGACTTCCTGGTGGAGTTCGACAACTACTACACGACGAACTCGGAGGAGAACCGGCACTACGCCGAACTGATCTACGGCCGCCTCAAGGACAAGGGACACATCGACGTGCGGGAGATCGAGCAGGCGTGGTGCCCGCATGACGGGATGTTCCTTCCGGACCGGATGATCCGGGGGACCTGCCCGCACTGCCAGGCAGCGGACCAGTACGGCGACTCGTGCGAGGTCTGCTCCGCGACCTACAACCCGACGGACCTCAAGGATGCGCGCTGCTCGATCTGCGGAACCCCGCCCGAGACGAAGCGCTCTCAGCACTACTTCTTCCGGCTGGGTGACTTTGCGGGGAAGCTCCAGGAGTGGCTTGCCGGCGGACCGGTCCAGGAGGAGATGCGCAACAAGCTCGGGGAGTGGTTCGCCGAAGGGCTCAAGGACTGGGATATTTCCCGCGATGCCCCGTACTTCGGGTTCCGCATTCCGGGCACCGTGGACAAGTACTTCTACGTATGGCTGGATGCCCCGATCGGGTACATGGCCTCGACCCGGAACTGGTGCGATCGCAACGGCCGATCGTTCGACGAGTTCTGGCTGAACCCGGATGCCGAGATCGTGCATTTCATCGGCAAAGACATCGTGTACTTCCATACCCTGTTCTGGCCGGCGATGCTCATGGGGGCCGACTTCCGTGCCCCGAACCGGGTATACGTGCACGGGTTCCTGACCGTCAACGGGCAGAAGATGTCCAAGAGCCGCGGCACGTTCCTGTCCGCCCGGCAGTACCTGCAGCATCTCGATCCGGAGTACCTGCGGTACTACTATGCGTGCAAGCTGACCGCCAGGGTCGAGGACATCGACCTCAACATGTCGGACCTGGTGGCCCGGGTGAACGCGGATCTGGGCAACCAGTTTGCAAACCTCGGCTCCCGGGTCGTGTCGTTCCTCCACAAACGACTCGACGGTCGGCTCGGCAGGCTCACCGGGGACGGGCTTGCTCTGGTCGAGTCGCTGGAGAAGGCGGCCGATGAGATCGCTCAGCTCTACGAGGGCCGGGAGTATGCCAAGGCCATGAAGCGCATTGCAGCCCTCGCTCACGATGCCAACCAGTACGTGGCCAATTCGGCCCCCTGGTCCGCGATCAAGGGGGATCCCGAAGAGGCCCGGAACATCCTGACCGCCGCGGTCAACGCGTTCGCCCTGCTCAACGTCTTCCTCACGCCGGTCATGCCCCGGATGAGCCAGCGCGTCGAGAAGATCCTCGGACGGACGGGCCTGACCTGGGATGCCGTGCACGAGAGGCTCGAGGAGCGGACCATCAACCCGTTCGAATCGGTCTTCACCAAAGCGACGGACGAAGCCGTCGAGGCTCTCCTCCAGTCCGGCCTGCTGCCAGCGGGAGCCGACGCTGCAGCCGCCGCGGGCGGTGAGGCGGCCGGATCCGATACCCCGGCAGCCGAAAACCCCCCGGCGGCCGTCGAGCCCCAGTCCGAGGCCCCCCCGGCGGCCGTCGAGCCCCAGTCCGCGGAAATCCCGTTCGACGACTTTGCCAAGGTCGACCTGCGCGTGGCGAAGATCATCGAAGCCAAAGGCGTCGAGGGAGCGGACAAGCTCGTCGAGCTGCTCATCGATCTGGGCCAGCTCGGCCGCCGCACGATCTTTGCCGGCATCAAAAAATCGCACAAGCCCGAGGATCTCGTCGGCCGCCAGATCATCGTGGTCTCCAACCTCGCCCCCCGCAAGATGAAGTTCGGCACCTCCCATGGGATGCTGCTGGCTGCCAGCTCTGAAGGCACCACCATCTACCTCGCCGGCCTCGAGACCGGAGCGAAGCCGGGGCAGAGGATTTCGTAAGGGGAATCTACTCCCACACCGCAGGCAGATACAGGGCGGCCCTGAGGCCGAGGAAATAGGCCCCCTCCAGGGTACCGCCGAGGGGGAAGATGGAATACTCGCCGCACGCTCCGACCGACCAGGTGCGGGAGGTCTTGCGGTCCAGACAGGCCGAGGCGCCGACGTAGAACCCGCCCTCCGGTCCTGGCGTTGGGGCGTGGTGGAACATCCAGCCCACGACGGGACCGACGGAGGGGATCCACTCGGTGGCATCGACGAGCAGGCGGAAGGAGAGCTCGGCCGCTGCAAGCTGGTGGAACTCGGAGTCGTGGCCGGTGGCGCCGTAGGTGAGCCCGGCCTCGAACAGGGCGAAGTCCCCCACGAAATAGCCTCCGCCGACGGTCAGCGCTCCGGCATCGAGGCCGTAGTCCCTGTGGGTCACGGACATCCAGGAGAGTTGTCCGTGGAGGTACCCCTCGCCGGCCACGGCCGGGGAAGAAAGAAGAAGGAACAGAAGAAGCAGGAAGCATCCAGGAGCCTGTTGCAGATTGACTCCGTGGCGAGGGATAGCGACCGCCCGAGATGCAAGGAGCGGGGGCCCCGAAAGCGAGGAAGCGTAGTCCCGGCCTACGTTGACTCGATTTCGGGGGGCAGCGACGTGGCAGGTCGGGATGGTCGCTTTCCCGCAGCAGGAGGCTATTCGCAACAGGCTCCTAGTCATGGGTCCCCCCGGCAAAGAACCGGCTCGCCTCTTCGAGCTCCTGCACGCTGCCGATGTCGAACCAGGTCCCGCCCGGCTCGAAGGTGACCACTTCTTCCCGAGAAAACAGCCAGCGGACGAAATCGCCGGCCCGGTCGGGGTCGTTCCCCTCGGCCAGGAACTGCTCGAGCCGGCCGATGATGCGGCGGGGGAAAAGGTACATGCAGGTGGCGAAAAGCGGCGACCAGGGTTCTTTCGGCTTCTCCACGAACTCGGTGATGAAGCCTTCGGGCGACAGGCGGATGTTGTTGTAGAGGCGGGTATCCGCCGGCATCGCGAGCCGGTGCGTGACCACGAGCGGGCGGCAATCCGCCTCCTCGAAACGGGCAGCCGCTCCGTCGAGCTCGAAGTCGAACAGGTTGTCGCCGGCCAGCACCCAGAACGGGCCGTTCCCGGACAGGCTGCGGACCCCCCAGGCCATGTCGCCGACGGCCCCGAGCTTCTGTTCCACGGTCATGGCCCCGTTGCTGACGATGTGCACGGGAACCGGCCAGGATGCAACGCCTGAAACCTCCGGGGAGCCCGACGGAGAGTCCCCGGCCAGCTCCGTCGAGGCAGAACGCGGCCTCGCCAGCGTCGTTCGGAAGTCGCTCGCAAACTTCTCGGGCACCACGACGACGATTCCGGTCAGCCCGCGGCCGGCCAATGGAAACAGGCGCTCGAGGATGTGCGCGATGGCGGGCTTCCCGGCCACGTCGAGCAGCGGCTTGGCCGTGTTCAAGGTCAGCGGATACAGGCGGGTGGCGAAGCCCCCGGCCAGGACTACGGCCTCCATGTCTCGACTCCTCCGGAGAAACGGTCGATGGGATGCACGCTTCCGTCGGGCGACAGGTTCTCCTGCACGAAAGCCAGGATACGCTGTGCGGCCTCATCCGCCCGCTCGTCCAGGACGAGCGCTATCAGGCTTCCCCCCATGCCCGCTCCGGTCAGACGCATGCCGGCCACTCCGGGCAGAGCGGCAGCGTAGTGGACCAGTGCGTCGAGCTGCGGCGTCGAGACCCCGAACAGCCTGGACAGGCTGCGGTGGCCGAGCTGGAGAAGCACCCCCACGGCCTGCGCATCGCCCTGTTCCAGCGCGTGGCGCATGAGGTGGACGCGGGCGTTTTCCGCACACACGTGCCGCATCAGGTCGGTCTCCATCGCGGGAAGTGACGCTGACAGCGCCAACTCCGCCACGTCGTCCTGGGAGTGGCAGCGCAGGAAGTCCGGGGCCATCCCGGTCTTGTTCACGACCTTGTCCACGGCCCCCTTGAGCGCAACGACCCGGGCCTTGTACCCCCCGGAGGCCAGCTCACGTCGCAACCCGGAGTAGACGACCAGCCACCTGTGGCCGGGGATTGCCGCCTGCACCTCCAGGAACCGGTTGTCCCGGCAGTCCAGCAGCAACGCCCGGTCCTCCCGGCCGCAGGCCACCGCGAACTGATCCATGAAGCCGCACGGCACTTCGATGAACTCGTTCTCGACCCGGCGTGCGGCCAGCGCCACCGCCATCGGCTCCCACGGCCTTCCCTGGAGCTCGCTGAAACCGGCCAGTGCGGCCACGAGCAGCGACGCGCTCGACGACAGCCCTGCCTGGGGCGGCAACGTGTTGTGCACCAGGAGATCCAGCGGGCAGCCCGACAGCCCCGCCTCCTTCACTGCGCCGGCAAGGTAGTCGTCGAACGTGCCACGGCGTGTGATGGCCTTGGCCGGGAACGTGGTCCGCCCGAACGTGGTCGAGAACAGGCGGTTGTCGTCCCCCCGCCCCGGCCCCGCGGCCACCACGGTGTAGAACGGGATGGCAGCGGGCAGCACGTAGCCGCCGCTGTAGTCCGTATGCTCTCCGATGAGGTTCACGCGTCCCGGCGCACACCCGACGGCAGCGGGAAGCGACCCATACTCCTGCCTGAACCGCTGTGCGGCAACCTCGACCAGCTCGACCGCTGCCTCGTTCATCCGCAGACCTCTCGCACCCTCTCGAACCGTCATCTCCGCCTTGCGACTGCACCCCCGGGAAGAGGGCTCAGGCTTCCGCCGGCCGGTCCCGTCCGATCCGGAACAGGGACAGCACCAGGAGCATACCTGACAGCACCAGGTAGGACAAGGTCAGTCGATAGACCGGCGACGGGTCATCCAGGTGCCAGGGCAGGTAGATGTCTCCGGTCGGTATCACGGAGTGGATGAAGCCGAACAGCGTGAGCAGCGCCATGACGCCGAACCAGGCGGCCGCGGCCACGACCGCCCGGTCGATGAGCCTGGCCGCTGCGGCGGCCCACAGCATGGATGTGATGATGAACCCGTGCCCGAGGAGCATCGAGACGTCGAACATGGAGCGGGCGTCCTCCCCTTTCAGGACCCCGCCTTCCATGCCCGGATCGAACATCACGGTGACCAGGCCGATGCGCAGCAGCTCGCCGATCACGGGGAGCAGCGCCAGGAAGATGGCCGGGTAGTGCTTCCTCGGGCAGACCTCGAATGCCTGCCCGGTGATCTCCAGCCCCACGAACATCAGCAGCGGGGCCACCGCCGCGGCCGGAATCGCAGCCACAATCCAGGATACGTACCCCAGCATGCCGCCGAGGCCCACGAACAACCCCGTTGCCAGCGTGTAGGCCGCCCTTCCGCCCATCGACTTGTAGGCCGGGTGGCCGATGTAGGGCGTGGACTGCACCACGCCGCCGCACGTCCCTGCCACCAGCGTCGCTGCCGCTTCGGTCAAGAGGATGTCCCGCGTCCTGAAGTCATCCCCCGCACACCGTGCGCTCTCGGTCACATTGATGCCCCCCACGATGGTGAGGAGCCCGAACGGGACAGCGAACGGGAGGTACTTCAGCGCCTCCCCGGCCTGCTCCGTCCAGGACAGCGTGGGCCAGGGGAATGCCAGTGACAGCCCCCCCTCGGGCATCCGGAACTCCGCTCCGAGCCACCCCAGCGGTCCGGCAATGTAGTACAGCGCCGTTCCCACCAGCACCGCAGCGAATGCGCCCGGGATCTTTCCCGGAAGCTCGATCTTCGCCACCAGCGTGTAGAGCATCAACCCCAACGCCACCATCCCCACGATGGGCATGTGGTAGACGTGCTTGAACGGCAGGAACCCCAGCAGCGCAACCCCTACCCCGGCCAGCGAACCCAGCAGCCCCGCCTGTGGCACCACCTTCTGGATGAAGCTCCCGGCGAACGATGCCACGGTCTTCACGATTCCCATGAACACCATGGTGGCCATGCCCACGCCCCACGTCACCATGCCCGCGTCGTGCGGAGACAGCCCGTTCTCCAGCCCCGCCAGGTAGCACGGAATCAGCACCGCCACCGCCACGCCGATGGTGGAAGGCGTGTCCAGCCCCAAAGGCATGGCGGTCACGTTCGGATTCCCCGTCTTCCTGGCAAGTCGGAATGCCAGCCACGTGTAGACCAGGTCCCCCACCATCACGCCCAGCGCCGTGCCGGGGACCATGCACGAGAAGTAGATGTCCTGCGGGAATTCCACCAGCGCCAGCAGTCCCCACAGCAACACGAGGTTGGTCAGGTTGTCCAGCATCAGCCCGAAGAACGCGTTCAGGTCACCCCAGGTGGCCCAACGGTAGGTCGCTGTCGCTCTGCTCACGGAACCCTCCACCAGGACATGCTGCCGGGGAATGAGACTACGCGACTACGGGCAGGTCCCGCAAGAAGAAGGGCGAAACGCGAATCAGAGGGTGCCGCAGGTCCCTTCCTTCTTGCCCGGCTTGGCCTTGCACTTCTGGCCGTTGGGGCAGTCGGCGTCAGACTTGCAGCAGTTGGCCTTGGCCTGGCAGGTGTTGCCCTGGCACTCGAGGCAGGCGCCCTTGGAAGCGCAATCCTTGTTGGTGCCGCACTCCTTGCACATACCGTCGACGCACACTTCGCCCTTCTCGGAGCAATTCGCTGTCGACTCGCACGCCGGGTAGACCGGGGCCTTCTTGGTCTGCTTGTCACCGCCGCAGGAGACGGCAAGGAATCCAACGGCCAGGATCGCGACCACCAACGCAAACAGTTTCTTCATCTTCTCCTCCTTAGGTTTTTGCCCGAACGTCAGGGTTCAGTGACTCGCAATATAGCAGCCTGCATTCCCCGTTTCAAGGAGATTCCCTACACAGGCAGGCTCATCGCCCTCTGGACGCCGTTGATGGAGGACTTGGGGCCGTCGCTGCCTCGTCAGCGGCTTCCTTCTTGCCACCTGGGTCAGCGGTCCTGGTCCCCGCTTTCTCTTCTGCTTCCGCCTCCCCGGCGTCGGCCGTGCCGACATCGGCGTCGGGGTCGGACAGGGGGACCGGGTCGCAGCTGGCGACCGCTGCGGCCCAGTCGCGGGCAAACGGCTCCGGCATCCCCTCTCCCCGGCGGACAATCTCGGCCTTCAGCGCTTCGATCCTGGCATCCGTGTCGGGATGTGTGGAGAGGAACGAGGGGAGGGTCATTCCGCGGCTCGCCTCCTCCTCCTTCATCTTCAGAAAGAAGTCGGGCATCCCTTCCGGGCGGAACCTGGCCCGGTAGACCAGGTCGAGCCCGAGTGCGTCGGCTTCCTCCTCCTGCTCGCGGGAAAACGAGAGGGCCGCCAGCTCCGATGCCAAGCCTGCGGCCAGCCCTCCGACCCCCTGCACGTCCCCGACCGCCAGCCCGACGATCAACGCAATGCTCGCCCGGCCCACGACGTTCCTGAGCCCGTGCCGCCTGAGCGCGTGCTGGATCTCGTGCGCCAGGACTCCGGCCGCCTCATCGGCACTTGCCGCCTTCCGGAGCAACCCCCAGTTCACGAACACGTATCCCCCCGGCAGCGCAAACGCGTTCACATCCGGCGAATCGATGACCTTGATCCGGAATTCGTAGGGCGGAGACTCCACCGCGGCCACCAGCCGGCTTCCGATATCGTTCACCGCCCGGTTCATCTCCAGGTTCCCGCACACCCGCTGCTGCGTGAGAGTCTCGGTGGCTGCCTGCTTGCCCAGCTCCACCTCCCACTCCGCCGGAACGTGCTGGACCGCCACGTCCACTACCTTCCCGAACCCCCACGCTCCCAGCCAGTACAGCCCGTACCCGAGCCCGACCAGCAGGAGCAGAACGAGAAGAACCCACTTCCCCTTGCCTCCCCCCCTCGCGCCGGAGAGCTGTGCCGCCAGCAGCGGCGGCAGCCGATACCCGCTCATCGCCCGGACAATACCCTGGTCCCCGAAGTAGAGCGAGACACGCCCCTGCGGCCCGGGGCCGGACAGCACCAGCATCGAGTCGTTGTAGCCCCCTTTCGAGGCCTGGGTCTGGTGGAACGGGATCTCGAACGTACCCCCCTCGTGCTTCACCCCGAACCCGTTCGCCCTCACCGTGACCGTCGCCGGCTTGCCTTCAGGGTTGCCGGCAAGAAACAAGGTGCATTGGAATTCGCTTTGCATGTCTCCGTTCTCCCGTGCCGGCGCAGGTCGGGCGCTGAGCACCCTCCCACACGGCCCATCAAGAGCAGTTCACAACCCCCAGTCCCTACAGATTCACCCGCAGGTTCAACCCGCACGAGAAGGCCTGGTAGAACTCCGGGCTCGGGCCCGATGTGACCTTGTCGATGGCGGGGTACATCTTCCCTTCCTCCAGCCCGAAGCGGAACTCGCCCCCCTTCTTCCCAAGGTTGACTGCACCCCACGCCTGGACCGACAGCCACGTCAGCACCGTGACCTGGTAGTCGAGCCGCACCACGTAGCTCTCGTCCGAGAAGTTTCCCACCCCGGAGAGGGAGAAGGTCGTGTAGTCCCAGCTCCCCGGCGAGGGCAGCATCGCGTACACCGCACCGTAGTGTCGGCCCATGTAGAACGGGGTGAAGCCCGCGGCCGATGCCGTCCCCCCTGCAGTCGCAGAAGTACCGGTCTGCCCCGAGGCGCCATCGGCAGGGCCGCCCCCCCCAGCCCCCGGCGTTCCGAGTCCCAACGTCCCGATCATGCTCTCCGCAATGAGCGCAGCGTAGCTGTCTGAGCTTGAATATCCCTCAGGATTGTAGAAATACTCTGTACCAATTATGAAAAAATCCTCGGCCGAGTACTTGTGCGTGTAGCTGGCCCCGACCGCGGCCTGGAGCAGGGCCTTGCGGTCCTGCACCTCGAAGAACGGGTCGTTGCGGGAGCTGTCCGGGAACCTCAGACCCGCCTCCGCCGTGAGGTCGATGTCCCAAACGCCGGCCGACAGGTCCAGGCCGACCTGGGGCACCACGTAGTCATACTCCTTGCCCTGTGCGTCCACGGCGGCCTCCCGGCGCACCAGACCGGTCAGCCCCAGCTCGACCGTCCAGAACGCGGCCTCCAGCCGCAGCGCACCGCCCAGATCCTTCACTGCGTCCGCTCCGTCCATCAGCAGCAGGCCGACCACGTTTGCGGACAGCGACTCGATGGGGACGTGCAGCTTGAGCGCAGTCACTCCGGTCCGCTCGTCGAACAGTGCCAGCGGCTCCCGGCGCGAGCGGTTGACCAGGTCGGTCGGGTTCCAGAGCCGCGTGGTCCCCCACTGGACCGGCTGGCGGCCTGCCGTGACGAACAGCGTTCTGCCAATGTCGAACTTGAGCCAGAGCTGGTCGAGCAGCACGTCCGTGCTGTCCTTCTGCGGCAGCTCCGTCTCCATCGAGTCGGCGATGACCTCGACCTCCCTGCCCACCTCGTTGGGCAACAATCCGGACAGCGGTGCCGTCGCCACGGGGTCGAACTTCAGCCGCCCCCGGACGAACGCCCGCACCCGCTCGCCGGGGCGGCCGTCCAGGTACACGTCGAGGAGGTTGGGCATCGACAGCGAGGGATCATCCATGAACCTGGAGTAGAACTGCCCCTGGGTCCGCATGTACAGCATGCCGCCGAGCTGGAGCTTGTCCTCCTCCAGCAGCGCCCGATGCCCCTCGCTGACCTGCGTTTCCTCGAGCTCGCCGCCGAACATGTCCTCTTCGCGGTCGGCCTCCTGAGCCAGCGCCGACCACGACAGGAGGGAAACCAGAAGGAAGAGGGGGGCCGTCTTCATCGGCTCTTGCTCTCCAGCCAGGCCTTGGTGAAGATGTTCTCCGGCAGCGGACGGAGATCCACCTCCTGGATCAGCACCACGGTCGAGTTGTCCTTCTCGACCTCGTCATAGATGCGGATCTCGGCCGGGTACCAGACGTCCTCCTTCTTCGACTCGCTGTAGACCTTCTTCCACTTCGGAGTATAGACGGTCCGCATGAGCTTCCCGCTGGCAGCGAGGTCCTGCCTCTTGAGCACGTTGTTGGTTTCCTTGTCGACCCAGAGCTCGGTGACGGGATAGGGAACGTCGGCCCCCGGCTTCTCGGTGAGCCTGATATGGTGGACCGTGAACTTCCCGAGCTTCTCCTCCCCCTTGTACTCCGAGGCGTACTCCACGGCCAGGCGGGACTCGTCGAAGTCGGCCCGGCGGGAATCGGAGCCTACGATGCGCTCCCGCTCGGTGCGGCGCTCCCAGCGGCCCACGGTCGGGTCGTACATCCAGAAGTTCTTGTCGATCTTGAGGTAGCCCTTTCCCCGCTCGGCCTTGGGCTTGAGCAGGAGGATCATGAACTGGTCGCTGGCATCCCGCCGGTAGACGACGGCCTCCATGACCACGTCCTCCCGGCTCTTCTCCTTGGTCTGGATGTAGACCAGGGACTTGTGGTCGCCGGCATTGCGCTGCCGCTCATCGATGGTCTCGAGCACCTTCTTCATCCCGTCGGCGTCGAGTGCGAGGGCGGGGACGGCAGCGGCAGAGAGCAGCAGGGTTGCAGTCAGCGTGAGCATGTGCAGGGGCATGGCATTCCTCCTCACCCGGCATGCTGCATGGCGGTAACGGGTCTCAGGCGAGCGGCACGGGAGGCGGGAATGAGTGCCCCGAAGGTGGTCAGCAGCGGCACCACGACCACTGCCAGCAGCAGGCTTCTCGGGGAGACCACCAGCCTCAGCGTGTCCGACATCAGGAAGATCTGGAATCCCTGGGAGACCGGGATCCTGAGCGAGTTGAGGAGCTCGGCGATGCCTGCGCCGAGCAGCACGCCGGCGAGGGCCGAGAGCACCGAGAGGATCACGGTTTCGAGCAGGAACATGACGAGCACGCGGAACCGCCCCATGCCGATGGCCCGCAAGGTGCCGATCTCCCGCGTCCGGTCCCGCACCGTGATCCACATCGTGTTCATGACGCCGATGACGACGATGACCAGCAGCACGCCGATGAGCAGGGAGGAGATCGTGTCGAACGTCTTCATGGTCCACTGGATGTTGGCCAGCTCGTCCTCCCACGTGGTCACGTCGAGCTTCATGCCGGTCCAGTCCTCGCCTGCGACCTGCTGGAACTTGTGGTAGAACGCGTCGGGCTCGTCCTCCATGAGCCGGTGGTTCCTGGCGAGCAGCCCCTCCCGGAGCCGGGCCTTGACGTCGCCCGCCTGCTCGGGGTCGTCCAGGTAGACCAGGATCACCCCCGTGGTATCGGGATCGAGCTGGTACAGGTCACGAATCACATCGAGCGACACGTACGAGGACATGATCGAGAGCAACCCCATGTCCCTGGCAATGGCCCCGACCCTCACCTGGATGGCATTGGTCTGCCCTCGCACCACCTGCGACGAGAGGGTGACGTCGTCCCCGACCGAGACGTTGAGCCGCTCGGCCTGCTTCTCGAACAGCAGGATCGAATGCCCATCCGCGTCCAGGTTGTCCAGGCTCCCCTCCCGGATGCGCAGGATCCCCCGAAGCGCCTCGTCGTTGGTCGCGTCGATACCGGTCAGCGCACACTGGATCGTGTCCGACTCGCTGACGACCTTGCCGAAGCCCCGCCGCCGCTGCACGATCCGGGAGGCTTCCGGGGCCAGCTCCTTCACGTCGGCAAGGGTCCGAGCCGCGTCGACCACCACCGGAGAGCCCATCCCGCTCGTGATCTTGAAGAACCCGCCGACGTTGACATGACCCGTGATCATGGCGGTACCGGCCTCGAGCAGCGTGGCCTGGATCCCGTTGCCCAGAGAGCCGAGCAGCACCAGCAGCATGGTCACAGCGACCACGGCAGCGGACAGCAGCGCGGTCCGACGACGGTTCTGCCGCAGGTTTCTGGCCGCAATCAGCAGGAGCCGCCCCATGTCAGTCCTCCTTGCCCATGGCCTTGACCGGCTGGATGCGGGCCGCCAGGCGTGCGGGATACAGAGTCGATGCCAGGCTCACCAGGAACACCACGACGAACGCCGAAACCAGGTGTCCCGGCAGCAGCACCGGGTACAGGTGCGAGCCGGCAAACAGGAAGTAGAGCTCGTCCGACACGGCCGGGATTCCCACCCGCCCCAGGAACACGATGAGCATGCTGCCCAGCAGCGTCCCCAGCAGGCCGAACCCCACGCCCAACACCGTCGACTCGATGAGGAACATCTTCAGCACGTAGCTGCGCTGCGCCCCGATGGCCCGCATCGTCCCGATCTCCCGGGTCCGGTCCAGCGTCGCCATCACCATCGAGTTGTTGATGATCACCAGTGCAACGAGGAAGATGATCAGGATCGCGCTGAACAGCACGATCCAGACCACCCCGAGGAACTGGCCGACCAGGCCGCTCGCCTGCCTCCAGTCGATGACCGAGAGCCCGAACCCGCCCTCCCGGACCGCCTTCTCCACCGCGGCCCGACCGACCTCGAGGTCCACCCCCGCGGCAAGCCTCACGGCAGCATTCGTCACCACACCGGTATCGATCTCCTCCTGGGGGTAGACCTTCCGGAGAAGTGCCTCTCCGTACCGCTGTCCCCCCTCCTCCATGTCGATTCCGGCGAACTCGTCGAAGCCGCCGTCCGAGGAGGCATCGGCCGCAGGGGGCGGGCCTCCCTCACCCGGGCTCGGCCTGGTCCCCCCATCTTCGCCCCCGGCCTCGCCGTCATCTCCGCCGAACAGAGCATCCTCGGCCGAGGCCCGGTCGATCTCCTCGACGCCCGTCTCTGCCTTGAGCGACGCGATTTCCGCCTTGCGGGCCGGGGACATGTATCCGTAGAGGTCGCGGTACGTCATCAGGTCCATCAGGTTGTACACGCCCGCCAGCGCGGACTTCTCCATCCCCTTGAAGCGGAACGTGCCGTAGACCGGGACATTGACCGCGGTCGCATATCCGCTGCGCGTGTAGGACCGGATCGTCAGGATGTCGCCGATCCGCACCTGGTAGAGCACGATGGCCGGAGCGATCTCGTCGTAGAAGAACCGGTACCGGACGGCGAAGTTCTCGTCGTCCATTTCCAGGAACTGCTCGAGCAGCTTCTCCGGCTCCTTCTCCTCCACTTCCAGCAGCTCCTGCAGCCGGGCCACGAGCTGTGCGGTCTGCTGTCGGTCCATCTGGTAGAGGATCTCCTTGTACTGCCGGACGTTCTGCTGGACGCGGCTGGCAACCTTGGGATCGTCCTTGATCGTCCGTCCGGCCTCGAGGTTCTCCTTGATGAAATCCAGGCGCATCGCGACCTGGTTTTTGACCTGGCGCTCGTAGATGAACTCGGAGAACAGGAAGCCGCGGCGCCCCGGCGGGATCATCTCCCCCTTGACCACCTCGAACAGGTCGAAGTTCTTGCGGAAGGCCTCCGTGTCGGTGCCGAGGTAGCGGAGGAACAGCATCTTGGCATCCATCGCGAGGCGGGCGACCTTGTTCTCGAGGAAGACCAGCTTCTCCTCGGGGGAATCGAGGAAGTCGGCCCAGAACTCATCCGACGCGGCGGTGGCCAGGTTGCCGAGGTCGACCTGCCGCTCTTCCTTGTTGTCGTCGAGATTGACGAACCCCTCCAGGCCGCGCAGGCTCTCTTGGAGGAGCACCACGTTCTTGTGCACGTGGTCGGCCAGCACCTGGGCCTTCTCCCGGTCCCCCCGCTTCACAGCGGCCGAGAGCTCGGCGATCTTGACGTCCATGACGTTGCCGGAGAACACCATGGCGAAGTCGGAGCCCATGGGGACCACGGCTTCGACCTCCGGCAGCGCCTCCAGCGCGGCCTTGACCTTCGGGAAATCCCGGATCTGCCCCAGGTCGGGGGTCCCGGTGGGCGGCGAGAAGAACTCGAGCGCGTCCTTGGCCCCCTCGTCGCAGAGCTGGAGGTGTGAGGAGACGCTGCCGATGATGCTGCGGGCCATGCTCCGATCGAGCGTGGACAGCAGCGACCCGCCCACCACCACGAGCATGGTCCCGAACGTGATCAGCAGCCCGATGATCAACGTACGGACCTTGGTGGCCGCAATGTTGCGGAGCGCTATGCGCAGGAGGATCATCGCTCACTCTCCTGCCAGGTACGGTGCCGGCTCTTCACGGTGCGCCAGCTCGGCCCCGGTCCCGGCCGCGTGGGCGGACGGATCGTCTCCGTTGCTCACGACGCGCCCGTCCTCCAGGCGCACGACGCGGTCCGCGTGCTTCATGACGCGGGCATCGTGTGTGGAGAAGATGAACGTGGTTCCCTGGGTCTCGTTGATCGACTTCATCAGGTCGACGATCGAGGCCCCGGTCCCGGTATCGAGGTTGGCGGTGGGCTCGTCGGCCAGCACGATCCGGGGCCGCGTCACGAGCGCCCGGGCGATGGCCACCCGCTGCCGTTGCCCTCCGGACAGCTCGTTGGGGCGGTGGCGCGCATGCTTGCCCAGCCCGACCCGCTCGAGCAGCTCCACCACGACGTCTCGCCGCTCCCGGTGCGACAGCTTCCCCTGGAGCAACAGCGGGAACTCCACGTTCTGGAACGTATCGAGCACCGCGATCAGGTTGAACGACTGGAAGATGAACCCGAGCTTCTCGAGCCTCAGCCTGGTCAGCTCCCGCTCCGACAGCCTGCCGATGTCGAGCCCGTCCACGCGAACGACGCCCGACGTGGGCGTATCCACGCACCCGACCAGGTTGAGCAGGGTCGTCTTTCCGCTGCCCGACGGCCCCGCGATCGACACGAACTCCCCGGCCCCGATGGACAGGGAGACGTCCTTGAGCGCGGGCACGACCAGCTTGCCCAGCGGGTACTCCTTGCTCACGTTCTCCAGCACAACGACGTCGCCCATGGGCCCCTCCGGGAGCGTGTTTGCAGGAACAACCAGCGTCGGAGCCGCTCATTCCCGGGCTGCCGACACCAGGACCCTGCTTCCAGGACCGCCGGCCTTCTTCCCCGGCTCACCGGCTCTCCTGCCGGCACCGGGGCCGGAGTATACCCGGTCCGGACCCTGGGGGCAAACGTGGTTTGTGGGGGAAGTGCGAGAGGGGGCCGGGCACACCCGAAGCCTGCACCCGCGGACCGGGTGGCCCCAGGAGGTTACCCGGCGCGTCATCAAGGACCAGCCACGACCCGTTCATGTGCGAAGAGCACATCGCGATCGAGAGCATTCATCGGGTTACACCAGGGATGCAGCGAGTAGACGTACTTGCCGTTGCCTGACACGGCCAACACGTGAGGAAGGTAGTAGCCTGAGGCACTACTGTTCGAGTTGGAGCACGAATCGGCCGTCACATGTGCGAAAACGGCTTTCACTTCTCCCGAATCCCAATCCACACAGCCGGTTACCAGGCGAGAGGAGTCCTCCCCTTCGCCACCGGGTGCAGCCGTCCAGTCGACTGATGAGGCTACCAGCCAGACGGCGTTGCCAGCGTCTGGCGCAAACAGCGCCGCATCCATCACCCACCCCGGTCCTCCTGCCTTCGAGAGTGCCCGATAAGTTGTCACCCCCAGCGAAAGAAGGTCCAGAGGCTGCGTCTCTCCTCTGTCCGGCCCGCTGGCGTATGCCCCACCGGTAACGCGGACAATCTGACCTAGGGTGAGCCTCCCTGCAGCGAACAACGCGTCCCCTCCGGGCGAACCGATCAGAATCGAGTCGCCCCCGTACTCCTCGTGGAGGCTATGAGCACCGTCAAATTCGCCCAAGGGCCAGAACCCGCCCTTCTTGCTTTCATTCACACCATAGACCCCGATTCCGCCACCAAATGCGAATCCGACAACCAGCAGTTCGGAACTATCCAGATATATGATTGACGACACTGGACGCCCCGCTTTGTCCGGCCAAAATCCATTCAATTCACTACATACACACGATCCAACACCGACACACCCAGAACACACAATTACACCGCCACGGTCTGTCCCAAAAACAAAGCCGATATCGTCATGATGATACACCGCTGTGACATCACCACCTTTCGTGACAGGCCCGGATCGACCAGCCGTCTCCGCAACTGGGCCGACACATGTACCACCGCTCAGGGCCCCTGTGCCAGGGTCGACATCGTACAGTATCCCCCAGAAGGCTTCGGACCCCGGGTCCACGTCGGAAGTGGAAGAAACAAGCAATTGGGCTCCACCCATCACAGGCAACATGGCCATGCCCACTCCGATCGGCTCAGCTACTCCAGGACCGCAATTCTCCGGTGCCTCTCCAACCTCGCCCGCCACCGGCCCGATCGCCCCGTCTTCCTCGATTCCAAGCACAAGCAGATGCGAATCCTCAATGTCGGAGTCGACCCACCCAGACAGAAAGAGCCACTTGTCGTCGGAAGACAGAGTCATGCCGTACGCAAGGAGTCCCGCGGGCGGCACCCACCAGTCCTGCGGCGAGGAGGCGGACAGCAGTTTGAACGTGCTGGTTCCGGTGCACAAAGGGGGAGACAAGGCATCTCCGCCGCCGCTGTCCTGACCGCCCAAGTCTTGCCGGACATCTTTGGGGACATCGCCCCCGCCGCGTCCGTCAAGCTGACATGCGCTGCAGTCGCCCTGAGGACAACCTTCCCCGGTTCCGCAGGCCATCGCCACGAACGCGCCGGCGAGAACCAGAACCGCCCAATAGTCGATGCTCGCCTGCGCCGTGTAGCTGCCCTGGCACTTCCACTTCGCTTCAGCGAACAGCGAATCCCACGAGTCCATTCCGGCCTCCTTGTCCGACACAGCCACGGCCCGGTTCGAAGCGGCGCGTGGTGAACTCCGGTGCTCCGTCCGAAGCAGACAGGAGGACACGGACGGCGACGCCGACCGCACCCAGCATGTCGACCGGTGACGGGGAAATGCCCTTCGAGTCTCGGACGAGCATCTGGACTACTCGAACATGTTCTCGACGTGCCAGCCCTGGAGCCACTGCACCGAACAGCCTTCCAGCTTCTTCTCTGCGAGGCCGTACTTGAGGAACCGGCTCGGCGTCAAGTTGCAGTTGTCGTCCCCGATTGCCTCAAGCGTCACCAGCCATGCGGACGTCCCCGCCGGCTTCACTTCGACGCCGTACGCGAACCGATGCCGGAAAGGCACCGAGAACCCGAGAGCGGTCCAGAATGGGTCCTCCCACAGTTGTGGGAACGGCCCGCACCTGCCGTCCCATCGCTCGAACACGAAGTTCCCCTTCCAGCAGCAGGCGTCGCTCACGAGAAAAAGCCACTCGTCCTCAGCGCTTGTGACCGGAGCGGCGGGAAGCGAGCAGTTCTGAGTGAAGTAGACCGACACCGAAGATTCCATCTGGGAGAACACGATGTCGAGTTCCTCGAACACACGCCCGAAGGCCGCGACGTCCAGACCAGACCACCCCCCGGAGAAGTCGGCATAGCTGAAAGTCCCCGGCCACAGCGGATGCTCCATGGCCCTCAAGGCAGGAACGACGACAGAACGTTCATCTCCCTCGAACGGAAACCACTCCATGTCAGGGACAACCTGCTGGTCCAGTCCCATGAGCGGGCGGCAGGAGCCATCCTTCGCAACGAGGTGGGTCCTGAACGTGATGCCTTCCCGGTGACCATCGCACCCCGGATCGTGCCAAGCCCGCCCTGTGATCGCCAGGTCGACGCCCGGCTCCAGCCCGCTGTCAGACCCGCTCTCTTCGTCGAACTCATAGTTGAACCGTTGCCCACCAAGCAACTTGAAGCCGAGCGAAGGCCATGCCCCCGCGCTCCATTGGTCGACCATCATGTCGCACATACCATCCTGGTCCGCATCAGGACTGAAGTCACCTGAACAACACCCTTTCTCAGGAGTGAGCTCCGAGGAAAGCTGCTGGTAGGACGGCAAGACCGCGGCCAACTGCTCGACCAGCGCGGCATCGACGGGAGCCACCATGCAGCCCGGGGCCCCAACCTCGACCCTCGGCACCGAGTAGTAGCGCATCGCACCGGCGTGGAGCCTTGCCAACGCTTCGAACGCCTCGAAGTACCGGACGAAGACGGTATCCTCGACTCTCGCGGAGAACGCATCGAACGGCCAGGGTCTGCCTGGCTCCGAAATCAAATGCTGCACGGCCCAGTCTGTCGGAACCGCCGCAGCCGAAACCGCCTGGTCTTCCGCCACATACTCCACATGAATGGGGGATGTAAGCTTGTTGGTCAACGTCAGGAGCGGCTCACCCGGGGTCTTCTTGCGAAATCCCCCTCGAAGCACGAACTCTACCGGCTTGCCGTCGCAATCGAGGTCTCCCCTGGCATGGATAGAGAACAACTCCTCCCCTGCCTTACCCGTCCCAGTCTGGTGGAGCGAGAAAACAAAACGGTGGGATCCGGAGAGGTCGAATCCGAGAGCCCTCCATGTTACAGTGTGGAACCGCGAGGCATCGGGGTCACATGCACCGTCACCATCCAGGTCCGGGCCCCCGAACGCCTTGCAGCAGGTGCCCGAAAAGGGTGTCCACTCCTCGTCGAGCACCAGCGTCTTGCCCAGCTGGGGCTCGACTGGAGACCACTGGCCGCCCTCCTTGGACTCAACCCAAAGTCCATAATGTGCCTGTGCTCCTCGATAGAGCCTCACCAAGTTCTGTATGGGTTCTCGACACGCTTCGTTCACCACGAACCGACATTCGCCCGAGGTGGGATCCACCGCTTCCAGCGTGCACGGGTTCCCGTCATCTTCGCACTCGACCGCGTTGCAGAAGCCCTCCTCCGAGCAGTCGTAGCAGTGCCCAGCTTTGCAATAGCCAGTTTCCGGGCACGCGGAGCAGGGGTCGAGGAACGAGGGAGGACACTCCCCAGAAGCGACGTCGTCGACCGGACCGCAGCGTGTGGCATCAGACTCCGCGAGGTCTGAGCCAACTCCGGAGGGCATCTGCAAGCAGGCATCCCCGACGCCGGCCCTGCCCGAACCGCACCCCATGAGCACATGCAACTGCACAGCAGCAACAACAAAACAAAACCGCCAAATCAAACAAAAACACTTCATGAGATCACCAAGAAATGCCCGTCTTTAGTCCACTCCTTTGAAAGGCCGATCAGCTTTGCTTCCGCCCAGGTATGAAGCGCCTCCCGTGAGTTGCCGGTCTGCATGTTCACACTCCCGAAAGCAGCGTGGCGACTGTCGATCGGCTTTGCCCTGTTCCAACGCCAGGATACCCCGGCCTCCCGGCGATGGCAAGCGGAACGAGGGGGCTTTGCAAACGGCTCGAATCGAGCGGTCTTCCGTAGGTGGGTTGGGGGCGAGACTACTCGGCCGGGACGGGGACCGGGGTGACGGGGATGGGGAGCCCGGCGGCCTTGGCCGCGCGCTTGGCCTCCTGGGCCGCCTTCTCGTCGATGCGGTTCTGGAGGTAGGAGACGAACGACTGGAACTCCTCGGTGCGCTCCATCTGGCCCCGCTCGACCGCGCCCTGACGCAGCGACTTCAGCCACGACTCGAAGGTGGGGATGGCCCGGGTCAGGAAGAGGTTCTCCCGCTCGGCCTCGATGTCCTCGGCAGAGAGCTTCGCTTCGGGCAGGGCTTTCTCCATGAGCTTGACCACGTACACCCGATTCGTGTCGGGCTGGACGTAGACCTTGTCCGCCAGCGGCTTGTCCGGTGTCATCTTGAACGCGTCCTTGAACAGCTCCTCGAACTTGCCGATTCCGGGAATGGACGCGCCCGGCGTGGCCAGGTGGAACTTCCCGGAACGCTTGACCTGGAGCAGGATGGCGTCCACCCCGAGCTCCTTGCCCTCGGCCGGTGCCTTGAACGTCTCGAGCGCCTTGTCGAGGTCGGTCCCTTCCGCTGCCCTGGCGATCTTGAGGAGCTCCTCGGCCCGGGCCTTGGCCGTCTCCGGGGCCTTCTTCTGCTGAAGCAGGATGCGGCCGATGCCGTTCCTTGCCTGCTCGAGCGACTCGTCCTTGCGCTCCTTCTTGTCGGTCACATAGAGGATCCAGGCACCGTCCTCGGTCTCGAACGGACCAACGAGCTGGTCCTTCGCCGCACCGGCGAGTGCGGTGGCCCCTTCGCTTCCGAAGGGCTGGTCTTCCATCTCGGCCAGGGTCATCCAGCCGGAGAACAGGCCGGAGCGGTGGGGGCTCTCGGCATGGGCCGACTCCCGCTTGGCCACTTCCTTGAACCGGGCGAACGGCTCGGCCGGGCTCTCCGGCTTGGGTGGTTGGCTGCCGTCCGCTGCCGGGGGGGGCATCGGGAACAGGTCGCCCTGCCCCTGGATCCGCTCGAGCATGGCCTTGGCCTTGGCCGCGGCAGCCTCCTTCTCCTCCTTGGTCGGGGGTACCGGGGCCGCCTTCTCCTCTCCGCGGGCCGGGGGCTCCTCCGCCTTGGCCGCAGCAAAGATGCCCGCGACCTGGAACTGCTCGTCCGCGTGGAAGACGGCGGGGTGCGCATCGTAGTAACCCGACACCTCGGCCTCGTGCTCGGCCGCGTACCTGGCGGCCTCCTCGTCGGTCACGGTCCCCGCCAACTCATAGAGGTCGGGGCGGAACTCGACATAGCCGAGGTCCACCTTGGTGTTCTTCGCGCGCACGGCCAGCTCGGCCTCCATCGGCTCGACCTTGACCACGCCGGCCAGGAAGGACTGGAGCTTGAACGCCAGCAGGACGCGGTTCACGAAGTCCTCGTACTCCTGCGGGGAGCTGTTGAGCCCGTACACGATCCAGTTGTTGAACCCCCGGGAGTCGAACACCTTCTTGGTGGTCGGAAGGCCGTCGTCCCCCGTGACCTCCTCTTCCTTGTAGAAGCTTTCCGGGTACATCGCCTTGGCCAGCTCCTTCTCACCGATCTTGAACCCCAGCCGGATGGCCTCGTCGCTGGCCAGGTAGATCATCTCGGTGATCTGGAGGATCGCGGAGGCCTGCTTCGGCGTCAGCTCCTCGACGTCGTTGCGGTACAGCTCGCCGGCATCCGCGCCCGCGGCCAGGGTGAAGCTCATGCCGGCCGGCGTCCTGAGGAACCCGGGCAGCAGGTTCATGGACATGACCAGGTGGTCCCGGGTGATCGTGTGCCCGCCCACCTTGGCGTACGCGGGAACGTCCTCGCTGACACACCCCCCGTCGCCACCGCCCATGCCCGTGTTGAACGTGAACACGAACACCACGATGATCATGCCGAACAGCAGGTAGATCAGAAACGACTTGGAATGCCTTCTCATTGCACCGAGCATCTGCGACCTCTTTCTTGCCAGTACCGCCAACGCAGCCGCGTCAGGCTGCCTGCCTACGACCAGAAGCAGCCGCTCCCTTGCGCCTGCCCCGCCGCTTCGGGGGACGGCCTGGGCAGTCCCCACCCCACGGATCGGCGCATCATAATCGAACCCCCCGGGGTTTGCAACAAGGATTCCTGCCCGTTTCCCTTCCCCTCGGTTCCCGCACTTGCGGCCGATCCGTAACCTGCACCAGCGGTTCGGCCGTACCCGCCGAACCGCCCCCGGCTCACTCCTCCAGCATCTTCAGGATGTGTTTCGCCAATGTCTCGGCGATCTCGGTATGGCGGGGGACGGGCTGGGACATGCCGGTCGCAGGGTTGTGGTACCAGTCGTGACGGCCCCCCTTGCGGAGCAGAATGCACCCCATCCGACGCAGACGTCTGAGCAAGTCGCGGCGTTTCATCCTACGGCAATCTCTCCAACGTGGCGCACGAGGGGGATCTGGCCGCTGGTCAGGTCCTGGTAGATCTCACGGAGGTTGTCCTTGAGCTCGTCAAGGGTGGTCCCCTGCGAACGGTAGTCGGGGAACTCCTCCAACCAGCCGACCCAGAGCTCGCCCTCCTGGTAGTACACGAAGCGTCTCTTCTCCGAACGCATGGGGCCCATGGGTTCTCCTCGGGCGGTCCGTCGCCCATGGATTCAACATAGCATGTGCGGCGGAGGCGGACAAGCCGGCGAATGCGCACCTGGGTTCCATCTACAACGGTCACCCGAGCCGTGGGCGACGCATGGGCCGATGGGTTCCCGCACCCACGGCCGAGGCGGTGGCAGATCCGCACGCCCGTCAGGGATTCAGGGAGAACACGGCCAGGCCGGCGTCGACCCGGACCATGGCGTCCAGGGCCAGGAGCACTGCGATCTTCTGCCCGTCCGGCGACAGGTAGACGCGGGGAACGATGGAGAAGTAGATCTCGCTGAACTCGCCGCGATATCGGAAGATCTCCCGCTCGAGAACGGCATGGCCACCTTCCGGCCCTGCCTGGGCGTCCGCCGGCCGCTCCCGCTCCGGGACCGGTCCCTTGACCGTCAGATACCACGCGACCTTGGTCTCGGTGACCATCTCGACCTCGGCCGTCACCCCTCTGGGAAAGATGAAGCGGTACCGGTTCTTGCCGTCGGGCAGTGCGGAGACCGGCAGCATCTCGTACCCCTCGTTCCGGAAGTAGCCGGGCATCTTCTGTCCGATGTCGGTGATCCCCTTGAAGTGGAGCTTGCGCTTGCCCTTGGAGAGCTCCCGGACGTGCCAGGTGAGGCGGGAATCCCCCTCTCCATGCGGCCCGGGGCAGACGAGGTAGGAATGCCCGAACCGAGTGGAATCCTTCGAGAACCCCTCGAACTCCATGAGCTCGCACGGCATGTCGGCGCACAGCCGGGCGCAACGCTGCTGTGCACTCTCCTCGTCGGGGGGGACGGCCTTTGGTTCTTCCGCCAGGGCCATCGCCTGGCTCAACAGGATCAGCACCTGCGCCAGGAGTGCTGCACTCTTCCATCGCATCGAGGTCATCGCCACCGCCCCCGGACCTTCCGGCTCTGCTGCCCATGGTATCTGCTGCGGGCGAAACGGTCAAACACGGGGGCAAGCCTCCACCCCGACCCGGAGCACGCGCGACGGCCCCTCGATGCGCCGGATGTGCCGTGGAGACTATTCGGCCCCCGGCTCCGCACAGACAGGGCTCTCCAGGGAATCATCGCACACGAGCCCGACATCGCAGGCCGAGAAGGGAAGCCCCGCTGCGCCGCAGGGGGCGCCGGCGGGAAGGAACTCGAAGCAGACCGGAAACTCCCCCACCGGCACGCACGCAAGCCCGGGGCCGCACTCCTTCGAGCTCGTGCAGGGAACCCCGTGGGTGCCGGCGTAGCACGCATCGAGGTCCGGATCGCACAGCAGACCGGCCGCACAGTCGTCGTCGTCCCAGCAGGGGTCGCCGGTCGAGCCGTCATAGCAGTGGGCGAGCTCCAGGGGGCAGTGCCAGCCGGGCGCACAGTGGGCATCCTGCGAGCAGGGGTCGCCGTCCCGCCCGTCGAAGCACTGGAACAGCACTCCGATGCAGAAGAAGCCGGTTTCGCAGTCGGAGTCGTCCGCACAGGGATCCCAGTCCGTCCCCGGAGGGAGACAGGTGGTCTCCCCGCCTGCCACCGCGCTGCGGCAGACCAGGCCGGGGAGGCAGACCTCGTAGGGGATGTCGAGCGCACAGGCGTCCCCGCCCCCCAGGTAGAACACGCAGTGTCCCCCGGAATCGTCGACCAGGCAGGTGGCCCCGTTCTTGCAGTCCGCAGGTGTGACGCACGGGCTTCCCGCCTCTCCTCCGACACAGACGGCCGTTTCCGCGAAGCAGAAGAGGTCCGAGGTGCACTCCTCGTCTCGAAGACAGGCATCGCCGATGTGGCCGGGCAGCCGGCATTCAGGCGGCTCGAACGCCGTGTTGCAGACGGTCCCCGGCTCGCATGCCGCCTGCAGCGACTCGGGGTCGCACGGCGAGTGGACCGGAAGGGACTTCCCGCAGCGCATCTGTCCGTCCGGCATCTTGAGGCACTTCAGGTCGACCATGCAGCTCGAGTCGACTTTGCACGGGTCTCCCTTGGACCCGTCCCAGCACTTGCAGTCGCCCTCGCCGGGGCAGGTGCACTTCATCGGTGCCAGGCAGGACTCGATGGGGGCCGGCTGGCACTTCTCCCCCTCCACCGCCACGTGGTAGCGGCAGATCCCCTCGAGCGAGCCGTTGGACGCCACCTCGTCGAGCGGGCAGTAGAGATCCCCTTCGCAGGTGTGGAACGTATCGCACCACTCGCCGAAGTGCCCCTGGCGGCAGGTCCCGCCGCTCTCGGCTCGGTTGCCGTCCAGCTCGAAACAGGAGAGTCCGGGGGCGCACATACCGGACCAGTAGCACCAGTCGCCTTTGCCGGCCAGCGGAGAGGAGCCGGAGACACCCACGCCCCACGAGCAGCACTCTCCTCGGCAGCACGCCTCGTAGCGGTCGGCGAAGTAGTCGATGCTGTACCAGGTGCAAACGGACTCGGCGGTCTGGTTGGAAACGGGTTCCTGGGCTGTCACGGCCAGCGTCCCCTCGGCCCACAGCCCGTCGCTTCCGCAGGTCACCACGATCGGGGCGGGGGGTTCCCAGTCATCCCAACCGTTGTTGTCCCAGCCCGTCGTGCCGGACGACTCCTCGTCGTCCCCCTCCGTGAGGTAGTAGAACACCACGACCTCGCAGCCGGATGACAGGAAGAGCAGGGCCGTCAGAGCCGCTACGAGACAGGCGGACCGAGCTGCGGATGTCCTGTTCATGGCTGACCTCCTTGGTCGACCGGATCGGCTTCGCACTGGGTCGTCTGGGCCACACAGTGATGGCCGGGCAGGCAGTCCTCGTCTTCCCAGCACGGGGCACCGGGACCTCCCGGCGGCTTGCACTGGGACGGAGCATAGCCCGAGTTGCAGGTCATTCCGTCGGGACAGAGGATGAACGTGACGTACGGTGCTCCACAGGGGTCCCCTTCCTGGGCGAGCATCATGCACTTCGGGCCGCCGACGTCCACGCACGAGAGCCCTTCCGCACACCAGGCATCTCCGATGCACGGCGACCCGGCCAGAGTGTCGTAGCACTGGCCGACCGGCATGAGACAGTCGAAGCCGGGGCCGCAATCCGCCGGCTTGGCGCACGGATCGCCGTTGTCCCCGTCGTGGCACTCGGACACAAAGGGCACGCAGAAGAGCGGCAGGGCACAGTCCGCGGCCACGGCGCACCACTCCCCTTCCACGGCGTGGGCGCACACCGCGCTCTCCGGGGTGCAGACGAGCCCCTCCCCGCACGGGAAGCTCTCCGAGCAGGGGTCCCCGAGCTCACCGGCAAGGCACTCCAGGAGGTCGGGATGGCAGACAAGCCCGGCCACACACTGCTGCGTGTCGGCGCAGGGCTCCCCCTTCTTGCCGCTGCTGCACTGGCCGGGCGGGTCGGCACAGAACAGGCCGCTTCCGCACAGGGCGAAGTCCCCGTTCTCCGCCCCGCACGGTCCCCCCAGCGGGATGATTCCGAGGCAGAGCCACCCTTCCCAGACCTGTACGCACTGGCCCGCGCCCTTGCAGTCCGATGCCGCAACGCACGGTGACCCCGGACCTCCGTCGAAGCAGCGGTCCTTCTTCGCGTTGCAGGTGAATCCCTCCGCACACTTCCCCTCGTTGCACGGATCGCCGAAGTCACCCGAGCAGCACTCCTTGGGAACCCCCGCACAGTACAGTCCCGGCTGACAGTCGCCTGCGGACGCGCAAGTCTCCCCGTCCAGGCCGCTCAGACAGATCCCGGCCGATTCCGCACACACGAGCCCCTCTCCACAGTCCAGGTCGGTCACGCAGATCTGCCCCGGTCCGGTCGGAGCTCCGCAAACCGGTGGATAGGCCGAGTACAGGCACACCAGCCCCGGTCCGCACTGCATCCAGTCCGAGGGGGAACCGCCACAAACGTCCCCTTCCTCCAGCACCTGCATGCACTGGCCCGCACCGTCCTTCCCCGGAAGGCACTCGAAGGCATCCCGGCACTGCTCGTTCTGCTCGCACGGGTCGCCGTTCTTTCCGTCGAAGCACAGGCTCACCGTACTGTTGCAGAACAGAGGACTTGCGCAGTCGGAGTCCTTGGCGCAGGGAGCGGTCTCGTCTCCCGGCTCCCCGCAGACCGGGGGGTCGAGGAACGCCAGGCATGCCAACCCCGAGGGGCAGGTGACCAGCATCTCCTCCCCCTGTTCGAAGCACTCCTCCCCGTCTCCGAGCCAGTCGGCGCACACGGACTTGCCCCCGGCGATGCCCGTACAGCCGAGTCCGGGGTCGCATTGCCAGTCCGCCATGCACGGATCGCCGACGACTCCTTCGAAGCAGACCCCGGCTTCTCCCGACTTCCCCTCCAGGCTGCAGTACAGGCCGGCCGCGCAGCTGTCCGACTCGCACGGGTCGCCTGCCGACCCGTCCCAGCACAGGCACGGGCTCGGCTCGCACACACACGACATTAA
>Ga0194127_10000409_pt1 | contig 68393 bp, 69 predicted proteins | sample TA2KigC100mmetaG_FD_148624 | JGI IMG/M metagenome (GOLD analysis project Ga0194127, IMG submission 148624) | Freshwater microbial communities from Lake Tanganyika, Tanzania - TA2015036 Kigoma Deep Cast 100m | ecosystem: Environmental > Aquatic > Freshwater > Lake | place: Tanzania: Lake... | reverse complement strand
ATATAAAACACAACATGAACTTCCGCAGATTCATGCTCAGGGGTTTGAAAAAGGTAGAGATTGAGTGGGGCTTGGTCTGCATGGCTCACAATTTACGAAAACTGGCGATCCCATGACCGCCAGTTTTTTTATCTCTCGCTCTCTCCTGACTCTTTTTCCATGTTTTCCATCCTCTTTTTAGACAACCCCTTTTTGTGACTCCGGGGGGATTCGAACCCTCAACCAATTGCTTAAGAGGCAACTGCTCTGCCGTTGAGCTACGGAGCCGTTTTCTAAACTTGCGGACGGTATTATACCGCAAAGAAAAAGAGTGTCAATAAAATTTGTTTGCAGGTCATGGCCTTCTCAAAGTCCGGAGTTTCGATATCTTGTACATGGATTTACCCCAGCGGGCACAATGTTACGATGGATTTGCCTCCGCAGTTTTATCTTGACCCGCACCGTTTCGCTCTTAACCGAGGGTTGATTCGGTTTCGAGAAGCATTTTCTCCTTTTTGAAGCTTTTCATTGTATTTGCAAATGGATAGACGTATAATTTCGCCTAATAAGCAATCATACAAAATCAATCATGACGATCATGAGAGTAAGTCGCACAAAGTTCCAGGAATACCATCTTGAAGTTGTTCAGGCACTGACTGCAATAGGCAATCCAACTTTTGGCAAAGCAGTCCAGCAAGACCGTGGTTCCCAACTCAAGCATCTTGGCATCACCTTCCCTGACCTGAGACGGCGAGTCCGACAAGGCTTCTCCTTTTACAGGCTGCCAGAGGAGCCGGTGTTAGAAGTATGGGACGCTCTATGGCGGACATCGCCTTATGGCGACGTGCTATTTGCCGCCCTCGAGTTCTACGCACCTATCGTTCGGAAGCAAGTCAGCCCTGGTCTATGGTCAGTGGTTCGTCAGTGGAGTAACCGCATTGATAACTGGTGTCACAGCGATGGGTTGAGCGCTCTCTACTCGCGGATTCTAGAAAGCTACCCAGCAGAAGTCTATCCTCAACTCATTTCATGGAATCATACCGAAGGTGAATGGCTACGGCGCATATCCCTTGTCAGCCTTATCCATTACAGTGGTAAAAATGCAGTCTTCCTGTCCCCAGAAAAAGTCTTACCTTTGGTGTCGAACTGCCTCGATGACCACCGATATTACGTTCAAACGGCAGTTGGATGGGTCTTGCGAGAAATGGGTCACATCTATGGCAACGAGATTATCAAATACTTGAAATCCCACGCGGAGAGGATAAGTACGCCAGCCTTTTCGCGGGCTATTGAGCGATATACATCTAAGGAACGTACCCGACTGCGTGACATGAGAAAACATCGCCTCGCCTGAAATGTGCAATCTGGCTCGGATACCAAAACGGGACTTTGGCTGAACCCAGTCCCGTTATTGATTCTAGCCAAACACTTCCGAGTCCGCAAAGCGCTCGGAAACCTACTCTAAAACACTGCGGTGCTCGCCAGCAGGAACAACCATTGCGGAACGAAACTCAACCCAACGGTGATGATCGCAGTGGCGGCGGTTGCGAAATTCAACCAGGGTTCGCGTTCGATAGTCGGGTCACCTTCGCGCATGTACATGTTGACGACCACGCGCAGATAGTAATATGCGGAAACCAGGGACGTGACCACGCCAATGATGGCAAGGCCTGAATATCCGCCTGCGATGGCGGCGCGGAAAAGGTAAAACTTGCCGACCATTCCCAACGTGGGCGGGAAGCCGATAAACGAGAGCATGAACACGGTCATGGCGAGGGCGAGGGCTGGATATTTTTTGGCAAGACCCGCGTAATCGCTGATCTCAAGTCCCCTGCCTTCGGCTTTTTCGAGCGCAATCACAACACCCCATGAGCCAAAATTGGTGACGGCATAAGAAACAAGGTAGAACAAACCTGCGGCAATTGAAACAGGCATCACTTCTTTATTGCCGTACGGCACAAAAGCCATCAGGATGTAACCCGCGTGCGCAATGCTGGAATATGCCAGCAGGCGTTTGATGTTGGTCTGCGTGATGGCAGTGATGTTGCCGACGATCATGGTCAATGCCGCGAGCGCCCAGAGGACATTCGTAATATCTGCAGAGAGAGATGGGAATGCGGTGGCGAAGACACGCAGTAACGCGGCAAAGCCTGCGATCTTTGCGCCCGAGGACATGAACGCGGTGACGGCAGTGGGTGCGCCCTGATACACGTCCGGGGTCCACATGTGGAAGGGAACGGCGGCAACCTTGAAGCCAAATCCCACAAGGAGCAGGGCCGCCCCAATGGTCAGAAGCAAACTTGAGGTCCCGTTTGAAGCGGCGAAGAAGATTCCGCTGAAAGACGTGGTTCCCGTCGCACCGAAGACCAACGCAGTCCCGTAGACTACAAATCCAGTTGCGAATGCGCCGAGCAGGAAATATTTCACGCCAGCTTCTTCAGATTGAAGATTGGGACGAGCGAATGCGGCGAGCACATAAAGTGGAATGGATAACAATTCAAGCGCGAGGAAGACGATGATGAGGTCTGCCGCTTGCGCCATCAGCATCATGCCTGTGATGCTGAAGAGCATAAGGGTGTAATATTCGCCGCGATCAATCCCCATGCGCTTGATGTAACCGTACGCGAGAGCGATACCGAACAAACCGCTGACGAGGATGAGCACGTTGATGAAGGTCGAGAAACCGTCTAGGGTCACCATGCCGTTGAAGCCCGTGCCTTCGCGGCCGATCTGTGTGACGGTAAAGCCCAACGTGACAGCCAAACCTAAGGCCGCGAGGAATGCTGTGATGCCTTTGCGGTCCTTCGGAATGAAGAGGTCAACCAACAAAAGCACACACGCCCATACGGTCAGGACGGTCAGCGGGAGGAGAATGTAAAAATCAGTTTGCGTCATGAACGCTCCATCCCTCACCCCTGCCCCTCTCCCTAAGGGAGAGGGGTTGGGGTGAGGGTAAGATACTATAATGGCAACGCAGATAAAAGCTTCTCGACAGCGGGGGCTATCAAGTTGAAGAACGGCGCGGGGTAGAGACCAATCCAGAACATAAAGATCAACAATGGGGCAACAGTGAGTATCTCGCGCCAGTTGAGGTCTTTGAGTTCATGATGCTGTGTGATCTCGCCAGCGGGACCGAGGAACATTTTCTGGAACATGTAGAGGATGTAAACCGCGGCCATGATGACGCCGATGGCGGAGATGCCCGCGTACCACGGACTGCCGATGGCCTTCGAGCCGAACGCGCCAAGCAAAATGGTGAACTCACCCACGAAGCCGTTCAAGCCTGGCAAACCCATGGATGAAAGCGAAGAGATCAACATGATCGTACCGAAGACCGGCATCACCTTCCACAAGCCGCCATAGACTTTGATTTCGCGCGTGTGAGTCTGTTCGTAGACCATACCGACGAGCAAGAACAGCGCGCCCGTGCTGAGACCATGGTTGATCATTTGCAAGATCGCGCCTGATACACCCTGAGCGTTGAGCGCAAACATGCCGAGCATCACAAAACCGAGATGGCTTACGGAGGAATATGCAACCAACTTTTTGACATCTGCCTGCGCGTATGAAACCGCCGCGCCATAGATGATACCGATGGTCGCTAGCAGCGCGATCCACGGGGCGGCCTGGATGGTGGCATTCGGGAACAGGGAAAGGTTGAAGCGCAAAAAGCCGTAGGTACCCATCTTGAGCAGAACACCAGCAAGGATGACGGAGCCCGCAGTTGGCGCTTCCACGTGGGCATCGGGCAGCCATGAGTGCAGGGGCCACATCGGCACTTTGATGGCGAACGCGGCGGCGAAGGCTATAAACAAAAGCATTTGAGTCTTCGGATCAATGATGCCAGAGGCATACAAATCAGGCAAACGCACAAGCATGGTCGGCACATTGAAGGTATCGGTCTTGATGCCGAGGAAGAGAATGGCAACCAGCATCAAAATGGAACCAGCCATTGTGTAGAGGAAGAACTTAATGGCGGCATAGATACGTCGCGGGCCGCCCCACAAGCCGATCAGGAAGTACATCGGCACGAGGGTGAATTCCCAGAAAATGTAGAACATGAACAGATCCTGCGCGAGGAACACGCCCGTCATGCCCACCTCCAATAAAAGGAAGAAGATCATGAAATCCTTCACGCGGTCTTCCACGGCAGTCCATGTGGACAGGATGGAGATCGGCGTGAGGAAGGCGGTGAGCAAGACCAGCAAAATGCTCAAACCATCCACCGCGAGATAATAGTAAATGTTCCAGCCTGCCACGTGGATCCACGCATATTTGGCTTCGAGCTGCAGATCGGGATTGGACGCAGTGAATTGCGCCAGCACCCAAAGTGAAATGCCAAACGTGATCAAAGATGTGACCAGCGCGACCCAACGGATGGCGTTCTTCCACTCGGAATTCATGAATAGAATCACGAGCACGCCCACGAGCGGGAAGAAGGTCAGAAGAGTAAGAGGTTGCAAAATAAATTCCATGTTCTATCCTCGATTTCTACGAGTTAGACCCTAAAGGTTTCCAAAACCTTTAGGGTCTTTTTATTTAAAGATCAAATATCCTAAAATCAACACGACGCCCAACATCACGGCCAGCGCATACGAGCGCACGAATCCATTTTGGACTTTACGCATGGTCGCCGATATGGATTGAGTTGCATCGCCCAGCCAGTTTGCGAAAGCGTCTATGCCTTTTTGATCGGCGTAACGATCGAGCGCGATTTCACTCAGCCAGTTGTAAGTTCCCAGAATAACCGTATCATGCACAAAGTCATGCCAGAAGCGCCCGTCAATCACATCCGCAAGGAACTGCGATATCTTCTTGAACGGGTTGACGATGACGGCGAAGTAACCTTCATCCACGAACCATTTGTTTTCCATACCCGTGAAGATGAAACCAAGCGGTCGTTTCAACGGGTCGGGTTGGCCGGCGCGCAGCGTGTTCCGTCCATAGATGAGCCAGGAGATCAGAATAGCGAGCAATGCCAACGCAGTGGAAATACTCGCGACCTTCAAATCAAGCGGAAGGGATTCGACTTCGCCGAGGGTATATCCCAGCCAGTGACCGAGATTGTGAAAACCTTCGAATGGAAGATTCAACGCACCACCCAGGACCGATAAGCCTGCGAGGATCATCAACGGCACGGTGATCACCTTCGGGCTTTCCTGCGCGTGCGCAGCGGCGGCGTGCCGTGGTTCACCAAAAAAGACCATCCAGATCTGACGCCCCATGTAGAAAGCGGTGAAAAAAGCGGCAATGGTCAACTGCCAGTACACGCTGGTGTAATGCAAACTGGCATCCAAAAGGATTTCGTCCTTCGACCAGAAGCCCACCAACGGGAAGATGCCCGCCAACGCCAGCGCGCCGATCAAGTACAGCCAAAAAGTGAGTGGCATGGTCTTGCGCATCCCGCCCATGTTGCGCATGTCGCCGGGGTCAAACGCTTCTCCATGTTCTTCATTATGCCCGCGCTCTTCTTCTTTCTTCTTTCCCTCTTTCTTCTTTTTTCCGTGATCGACATGGGAAACATGATGAGCATGAGCATGATGCCCGCGCTCCAATCCAAGAATGACCGAACCGGCGGAGAGGAAGAGCAATGCCTTAAAGAAGGCGTGTGCGATCAGATGGAACATTCCCGCCACGTACGCGCCCATCCCAACCGCGGCGATCATGTAGCCAAGCTGAGAAATGGTGGAGTAAGCCAGCACCTTCTTGATGTCATATTGACCGACCGCAATCGTCGCGGCGAAGAGCGCCGTCCCTGCGCCAACCATTGCAACGATGTACTGCGCCTGCGGGACAAGCGTGTAAAGCGGAGCGGAACGCGCGACGAGATACACGCCCGCTGTCACCATCGTCGCGGCATGGATCAACGCCGAAACGGGAGTAGGACCCGCCATTGCGTCTGGCAACCAAATGTAAAGCGGGATCTGCGCGGATTTACCTGCCACACCCACCAGCATAAACAATGTGATCGCCACGATCACCCACGGAGCGGATTCTGCAACTGCGGGCGCGGCGGCGAAGACCGCATCAAATTGGAAGGAGCCGAGATACCAGAACATCAGGAAACCCGCGATCAGGAAACCGAAGTCACCGACACGATTGACAATAAATGCTTTTTTTGCGGCATTGGAGTTTGCCCATGATGAACGTCCGAGCGTATCCATCTCGTACCAGAAACCGATGAGCAGGAAGGAGCAAAGTCCCACGCCTTCCCAGCCGACGAAGAGCATCATGAACGAATCGCCGCTGACCAAAATCATCATGGCGGCGATGAACAGGTTCAGGAAAATAAAGAAACGGTTGAAGCGTCCTTCATCATTCTTGAAGCGCACATCCTCGTGCATATAGCCGATGGCGTAGATGTGAATGAGCGTGCCCACACCCGAAACGACAAGCATCATCGTGGTCGAGAGTGAGTCGACTCGGAATGTCCAATCGAGTTGGAGTGTGCCGATGTGGATCCACTCTGCGAGTGGAACGCTCACCATCTCACCGTGATTGATCGAGACCGAATAAGCCAACAGCACCGAGACGACAAACGCCGCACCCGATGCAAGGCTTGCCACTGTGCCAATGACCTTTTCGCTAAACTGCCTGCCGAAGATCAAATTGATCAACAAGCCAGTTACGGGCGCAAAGACCAGCCACGGGGCGAGAAAGAAAAATCCTGAACTTATTGTTTCGTTTAAGTGCATAAAATTCTCCGTAATTCGTGATGCGTAATTCGTAAGTTACGGGTTACGCATTACGTTTTACTCATCCCTTCAAGGAATTCATCTCATCAATATTGATGTTCTTCCTGGTCTTGAAAATTTCGACGATCAAGGCAAGTCCCACCGCCACTTCCGCGGCGGCGACTGCAATGACGAAAAACACGAAGATCTGTCCACTGAAACTTTTATACATATTTGCAAAAGCAACGAAAGCAAGATTGCCCGCGTTGAGCATCAACTCGATGGACATGAAAATGATCAACGGGTTGCGGCGGATGAGCACACCCAACGCGCCGAGGGTAAATAAGACCGCCGAAAGGAGGATGTAATAATCCACTGGAACCATTATCTCTGCTCTCCCTTCACCTGCTTGGTCAACACGATCGCGCCCACCATCGCGACCAGTAACAAAACGGACGTAACCTCGAACGGCAACAGGAACTGGTTGAACAATATCATCGCCATTTCGCGCAGGTTGTCCATTGAATTCACAGCCACATCGGGCGCAGCGACAAACGCATCAGACCGCGCGCGTGCAAACACAAGATAGATCGATTCCACTGCGAGGATGACCGCCAGCAAAATCGCAAGCGGCCTCTGCCACGGCAGTGTTTTGGCAGGCGCAAGGCTTTCCGCGCCGAGCAGCATGATCACGAACAGGAACAACACCATGATCGCGCCCGCATACACGGTGATCTGTGACATGGCAATGAACGGCGCGCCGAGCAAAAGATAGAACACCGCCACCGTGACAAAGTTCAGCACGAGGAACAAAGCCGAATAAACAGCATTGCGGCTAAACAGCATCCCCAGCGCGCTCGAAACGGCAACGAGGGAGAGAACGAGGAAGACAATTAATTCAGAAGTCATGGGTACCTTTAGGAGGGTAGACAAGTACACAAGTAAACAGATACACAGGTCTGCTTGCGAACTTGTTTACGTGTCTGCATGTTTACCTGTATACGTTTCACCTAAACACTTGGATCCTTCATTTCAGGCACCGAGCGTGTGAACACACCTGCGTCCACTTTGCGAGGAGTAAGCATATCCACAGATGGAACGGGTTCAAGCAATAAATCCTTGGTGTAGATCGCCTGGCGGCGGTCTGTAAATGAGAGTTCGTAGTTATCGCCCAGGACAATCGCTTCGGTCGGGCAGGCATCTTCACAGAAGCCGCAATAAATACAACGCAGCATATTGATCTCGTACGTGGAGGCAAACCGTTGTCCGGGTGAGAAGCGTTTTTCATCCGTATTCTCAGAGGCTTCCACGAAGATCGCATCCGCAGGACAGGCCGCCGCGCAGAGCGAACATCCAATACATTTCTCAAGTCCATTATCATAGCGCTTCAACACATGACGACCGCGAAAACGCGGACTGACAATGCGCTTCTCTTCGGGGTATTGAACGGTTACAGTCCGCTCGAATAAAAAGGAGCGGAGCGTCTCACCGAGGCCGCGGCCAAGTTCAATAACGGGATCAAAAACGCCCATGGGATTTTCTCCTCAAGTCACGATAAACAAGCGCCACCGCCACCATGGCGCTAAAAATAGAAAGGACGGGAATGCTCCAAATATACAATTGATTATTAAGTTCCTGCGCCAGCAAAATTCCAGCGGCAGTAATAAACACGGTCACCAGTGAAAGCGGCAGAAGCACCTTCCACCCAAACGCCATCAAACGGTCATAGCGGATACGCGGCCAGGTCGCGCGGATCCAGATCATAAAGAACAACAGGACAATAACTTTCAGCAATAAATAGATTGGGCCGAGGAACCAGAAACGATCCACGCTGAAGAAGGTATCCTTCAGGAACCAGAACTCACGATAGCCGCCGAAGAACAATGTCGCCGCGATCATGCAGATCACGATCATCTTCTGGTATTCCGCCATGAAAAACAACGCGAACTTCATGCCTGAATATTCCGCGTGATAGCCTGCCGTTAATTCCTGTTCGGCTTCGGGCATATCGAAGGGCGCGCGGTTCACTTCCGCGAGCGTAACGATCATGAAGACCAGCGCACCCACAGGCTGTATTACAGCAAACCACATGCCGCGCTGCGCGTTAACAATATCAATCAGGTTCATGGAATTGCCCATGACAATCGCTATCGCAAAGCACAACCCAAGCGAAAGTTCATACGAGATCATCTGCGCCGAGGAACGGATACCGCCGAGCATGGCGTACTTGTTATTGCTCGACCAGCCCGCCAGCACAATGCCATACACCGCAATCGAAGCGATGGACATGATGTATAAAACGCCTACGTTGATATTCGAGATATGCAGCAAAATCTCGCGGCCAAATAAAGTAAATGATGAGCCAAGCGGTATCACCGCCGCAAGAATAAGCGAAGGCACAACCGTTAATACAGGCGCAAGCACAAACACAACCTTATAAACCCGGCCCGGTGTAAGTTCCTCTTTAAATATCAACTTGACCGCATCTGCGATTGGTTGAAGCAAACCCTGAGGTCCCGCGCGATTCGGGCCCACGCGCACTTGAATGCGTGCCAGCGCGCGGCGTTCATACCACGTCAGATATGCAAAGCCTGTCAACAAAACCAGGCAGAGGATAAATCCTTTAAGTACCCATTCAAGCCAGATAGTCCAATCCATAAACATCCTCGTTTTTTTACGGATTACGCAATACGCAATACGTAATTCGCAATCATTTCACTTTCGCCACAACTGGCTCACGAATTGCGAGACCCATACTTCTTGGAATCAGCGCCACACCCGCAGAGATCGTATCGTCTATTTTCACAACCACTTCATTGCTCATACCGTCGAAACTGATCTTCACACGCGCGCCCGCTTCCACGCCAAGATTCTTCGCAGCAGAGGGATGCAGTGTCACAGTCGCTTCGCCAATTCGTTGATCCAGCAACTGCGCGGGACCTGCGGTGGTCACGCCGCGGTCATATAATTTATTGACAGGCACAGCCAGCAATTCTTTTTCTTTTGGACGGAGAGCCGCTTCTTTCCTGACCTTTGGAATACGTACCGTTTCCCCAGCCTGAGCGGTCGGGACGAGTTGTACGCCCAGCCCCTGCGTGTTCTCATAGGTTGTGCCGCCGTAATACAAGTCACCGCGCCCAACAATCGGCCATTGACCGTGTACTTCAGCGAGTTTCTCATAACTTAGGTCTGCAAACGCATCAAGTGAATTTGCGAGAATATCAAACACCACCGAGACAGACGTGCCTTCAAGGATAATGCCCATATGCCTGGCGATTTGTGAGGCAATGGAGTAATCAGGTTTCGCATCACCCTTCACCGGCACAGCCGCATTGAAGCGCTGCACGCGGCGCTCGCCTGAGGTGAATGTCCCTTCGCGTTCTGTATACGCCTGCGCAGGGAAAACAACATCCGCAGTTTCAGTCGTCGCAGTTTCAAGGATATCCTGCACTGCCACAAACTTCGCGCCTTTAAGCGCCTTCGTCAACGCGGGTGAATCACCAACCGGGTCTGCGCCAACAATGTAAACCGATTTCCCTTTGAGCGCCTTTTCCAGATCAGGCTCAGGGCGGAAGCCGACTTCCCATGCGCCCTGATCGTTGACTCTCTGCCAGACACCCACCAAACCGTTGTTCGGCTTGCCGATATGATCGGTCTCTTTCAAAAGTGTGGCACACGCAGAAGCCAGAATGGATGAACCGTTCAAGCCAAGTCCCTCATTGCCGTAGAATACAATGGCATTCTTCGCCTTAGCGAACTCATCAGAAATTTTGCTCTTCCTGCCAAAGTCATTGATCGTCTTGACTTCATCGCCATACGCATAGCGGATGATGAATTTAGCAAATTTATCCAGCCTGGTCTCGCGCGGATTGGCCACGATCAGCGTCGCACCGCGGTCAGCGGCTTGCTTCACGCGCAGCCACCAGATCGGCGCTTCTTCATATAGGTCCGAGGCAACGACAAGGATAGCATCGCCCTTACCCATCTTGCCTATGTTCGTCCCCTGCCCCACACCCACAAGCGCGGTTACGTCACCTCCGCCCATGTCAGAATATAAAATTGCCGTACCACCCGCTGTATCTGCCAGCGATTTGAGATTGAACAAATCTTCGTTTGCAAGTCTGCCTGAAGCCAAAACAACAAAATTCTTTTTGGCAGAAGCAAAGTTCTGCGCGGCAAGTTTCGTCGCGGCATCCCATGAAGCGCGCGATAATTTATCTTCTTTGCCCCTTCGGGCAAGCGGCCTGGTTAGTCGTTTTTTGCTTTCTATATAATGATAGGCAAAGCGTCCCTTGTCACATATCCAGATTTCATTTACTTCTTCATTTTGTCGGGGCATGACACGCTTGACAACAATGTCGCCGCCGGCCCTGGCTTCGCGGCGCGTGTTAAGTGTAGTATTGCATCCGACCGGACATTGCGTACAAATGGAAGCCTGCGCATCCAATTCCCACGGACGCGCGCCGAAGCGGAAGTCCGCAGTGGTCAACGCGCCGACGGGACAAATATCGGTGGTGTTGCCTGAGAAAACAGAATCAAACCCGGGGTCAGATAAAGAAACGATCTGTGTATTTCGTCCGCGTTCATCGAAGCCGAGCACTGCCTCGCCCGCAACCTCATCCTGAAAACGAATACAACGCGCGCATTGAATACAGCGTTCGCGGTCAAGCCAGATCAATTCGCCCAGTGGGACCTGTTTCTCGAGATGCAATTTCTCGTCATAAATGAAACGGCTGTTTCCAGGGCCAAAGGCCATCGTCAAATCCTGAAGCGGACATTCGCCGCCCTTATCGCAAACGGGACAATCCAGCGGATGAGAAGTGAGCAGAAATTCAACCGTGCCCTTCTGGCCTTGCATGGCTTTATCCGTTGTGGTCATCACAACCATGCCTTCTGAAACGCGATTGGTACAAGCCGTTTCGAGTTTGGGCATGAACTGGATCTTGGGCTGGCCGTTCTCCATCACAACCTGACCCGTGGCGCGATCCAGCATGGGTCGTCCGATTTCAACCAGACACATGCGGCACATGCCGACTGGCTCGAGTTTGGGATGATGGCAAAAAACGGGAATATCAATACCCGCCATCTTGGCGGCATCCGCCACCAGCGTTCCATCGGGAACCGTTACACTTATTCCATTAATTGATAGCGTTACCTGTTTACTCATCAATTCACCAATTAATCCTGAATTTCTTTTATTTCTTCGCCATGCGCTTGCAAACTTTCAATGTACAACTCGATTGCTTCTCTCGCCATGACTTTCGCTTCTTCGAGCGTTTCTCCAAAGGTCATACAACCTGGAAGAGAAGGAATGGTCACGCTAAATCCGCCTTCGGGTTCTTTCCTGAACAATGCTCGATAACTCAAAATATCCACGTCAACCTTCAACAATAATCACGACTCGCTTTTTACGGAACACGCAACACGCATCACGCTTTTACCGCTTTTTTGAAATCCTGCGGGAATCTTTCAATACCGGTAACCACAGCCATCGTGGCGAATTCACCCAACGCGCATAAACATGTGCCCTGCATTTGTTTGGCGACATTCAAAAGCAGGTCTACATCTGCTTTTGCGCCATCGCCAGTATGAATGCGCTCAGTAAGATGCTGCATCCAATACGTGCCTTCGCGGCAGGGCGTGCATTTGCCGCAGGACTCATGCTTAAAGAAATGAATGGTCTTGTTGATGACCCAATCCATATCCACTGTATCATCCAGCACGATCACAGAAGCAGACCCAAGGTCCGCGCCGAGCGTGCGGACACTGACATAATCCATCGGCGTATCGAGGACTTTATCATCCACAACAATTAAAGAAGATGATGCGCCTGCCGCCATAATCGCCTTCACCGGACGGCCTTCCTGAATCCCACCCGCATGGTCATAGATCAACTGACGAAAGGTTGTGCCAAAGGGTAATTCATAATTACCGGGTTTGCGAACACGTCCGGAAAGCGAAAAGACTTTCACGCCCGCGCTATCCGCAGTGCCGATGGCCTTATACCAATCCGCGCCGTTGACCAGGATCGGAGGAACATTGGTAAAGGTTTCCACATTGTTGATGATGGTCGGCTTGCCAAATAGACCAAACGAAGGCGGGAACGGCGGACGCACGCGAGGCTGTCCGCGTTTGCCTTCGAGTGATTCGAGCAAGGCTGTCTCTTCACCGCAGATATATGCGCCCGCGCCGAGATGTGTAAAAATTTTCAGCGAGTAATCTGTGCCAAAAAGTCTGTCACCGAGATAACCGGCTTCTTCCATCTCCGCGAGCTTTTCATCGAGGAAGGCGGCCAGTTCCCAGAACTCGCCGCGTAAATAAACATAAGCAACCGTTGCGCCGACCGCATAACTGCCAATGGCGAGTCCTTCCAAAAATTGAAAGGGATTGCTCTCCATGATCTCGCGATCCTTGAAAGTACCAGGCTCGGATTCATCGGCATTGGCAACCACGTAATGCGGCCAGTTCTTGTTATCCATGAACGACCACTTCATGCCGGTGGGAAAACCCGCGCCGCCGCGTCCGCGCAGGTTGGATGCCTTCACAACATCGGTCACTTCGGCGGGTTTCATTTTGGTCACGGCTTTTTTGAATGCATCAAAACCGCCGTTCTTTTTGTAGACATCCAATTTGTTGATGTCGGGGATGTCACGATGACGTAAAAGGATATATGTCATAGGTCTCTTATTCTGCGAGGGGAATAATTTTCCCTTCGCGGCGGGCAATTTCTATAATTAAACTACTATCGTCTTCTTTATATTGTTTCTCGCCGACAGGAATCGGCTCGATACGGACATCGGTGTGGGCGGCAACTCTCCATAGTTTTGCCCAGTCTTTATGCGTCCATTTTCGATCATAGCGCGGAGAGACAACAAGCAAATCAATATCACTCCATTCATGCTGCTGACCTCTCGCATATGAACCAAAGAGAACACCGTAGCTAACCGGCACTCCCTTTTTACGAACAGCCTGTAAATAGTTTTGAACGGCACCTATAACGATTTTATCAACCATTCAAACAACTCCTTCACCTGTTTCATCATAATCTTCACTTCGGACATGGGCGGAGGCGATCCCAACGATTCTTGATAACGTCCGCGAATGTTATATGGATTCAAATCTGCCAGCAAATTTCTTTGCTTCTCATTCAATTCCAGTTTAGCCACATCCGCCAGTTGTGGCAGGTTATGAATAAACGGCGGAATATCCTGCGTTTCCTTGATGACATGGGCTTTGAGCGCTTTTTCAACCGCAAGATGAGCGGCGAATAGACCCAGCCAAATACGTTTGCCTTTAATCAAATAAGCGGCGTTATCCCACGCATCTAAGGCGCCGTCACGCAGTTGGTTAACTTGCTTTTCGACATTTATCATGCAAATTTACTATTCGGTCAAAGACATTCTTCTCAAATTGCCAATTACGAATTACTCTTTCTCAACGCTTCGATCAATTCCATCGTTCGATCCACGGTCATATTTTCGTGATATTTGATTCCATCAGGGCCTTGAGTCTGGAACATCGGGGCTTTGTCACACGCAGCCAGGCACATTACACCTTCGAGAGTCACCAGGCCATCGGGCGTCGTTTCGCCGACTTTGATGCCGAGGTTTCCGCACAAGTTCTGCAGGAACTCATCCGCGCCGCGCAAGGCGCAGGGTAAGTCTGTGCAGACTTGCATGTGATATTTGCCGGCTTTCTCATCATGGTACAGCGTGTAAAAACCGACGATCGAGGCTACTTCGGTCTCGGTGATGTCAAGCATCTTCGCAATATCCTGCATTGCGGATTTGGTGATATAGCCTTCCTCACGCTGCGCAAGGTAAAGAAGCGGCATCACTGCCGAGCGTTTATGCTCAAGAGGATATTTGGATAATATTTGTTTTACTTCCTTCGGATATTTATTCAAAAACATAATACCTCATTATTTCCCTCACCCCAACCCCTCTCCCTGAGGGAGAGGGGTTGGGGTGAGGGAAGGCTCATCTGTCAATATCTCCGAGGACAATGTCAATGGAAGCAAGGATGGCAACCAGGTCGGCCACCAAATGTCCCTTTACGATCTGTGGAAGCACAGCCAGATTATCAAAGGAAGGCGTGCGCAAATGCACGCGCAGCGGTTTCGGGCCGCCATCTCCTTCAAGCATTAAACCCAACTCGCCGCGCGGTGATTCAACTGCGCAGTAGATGGAAGCCTTCGGCGCAGGGAATCCTTCCGTCCACAACTTGAAGTGATGGATGAGAGACTCCATGCTCACGCCAATTTCCGAGCGCGGCGGCGGGACGAACTTTCGATTTTCAGAACGCATAGGCCCCAACGGCAATTTGTTCAGGGCTTGTTCCACGATCTTCAATGACTCGCGCAATTCATCAATACGCACCAAATAGCGCGCGTACGTATCGCCTTCAGTGCGGGTGGGCACATTAAAATCATATTGTTCATATCCGCAATAGGGGCGCGCCTTGCGCAAGTCCCAGTCCACGCCGGAAGCGCGGAGCGAGGGACCTGTCACACCGTATTGAAGGGCAACGTCTTTACTGAGGCAGCCGATGGCAACCATACGGTCAATGAAGAGCGGATTCTTTGTCAACAAGGATTCGTATTCATCAATGCGCCTGGGGAATATCTTGATAAAATCGCGCACTGCTTTTTCAAATTCAACAGGCACATCGCGCCACACGCCGCCGGGGCGGAAGTAGGTTGTCATCATGCGCTGGCCCGAGACCAATTCAAAAATATCAAGGATCTGTTCGCGTTCACGGAAACAATACAGGAACATGGACATGGCCGCGAGATCGAGACCTGAAGTACCAAGCCAGACAAGATGCGAAGCAATGCGTTGAAGCTCAGTCAGGATCACGCGCAAACCCTGCGCGCGCACCGGCACATCCAGGTCAACCAGTTTTTCGACTGCCATTACATACGCGAGATTGTTTCCCATCGTATTCATGTAATCAAGGCGGTCGGTCATCACCTCGGCTTTTTGATAGGTCTTGGCTTCCATGTTCTTCTCAATACCCGTGTGCAAAAAACCAATATCGGGAATGCAATTGACAATAATCTCGCCGTCCAATTCAAGCAGAAGCCGCAAAACGCCATGCGTGGAAGGATGCTGCGGCCCCATGTTCAAGAGCATGGTTTCGCCTGTCAGCGCGCGCTCTGAAACAAGATGTTTGAATTTCTCCAGGCTGACTTCTTCAATCTGACTCATGACTATTCCTTTACGTACGGCTTTCGCAGATCGATCTCATCAAAATTAAAAGTGAACTGCGGTTCTTCATAACCCAGCGGATAATCCTTGCGAAGTGGATGCCCGACATGGTCTTCCGGCATCAAAATGCGGCGAGGATCGGGATGGCCATCAAACTCGATGCCAAACATATCGAGCAGTTCACGCTCGCGCCAATTCGCCACTGCATACACACCCGTCGCAGTCGAAAGCTTTGAACTGCTCCCGTTCACCGGGACTCTGAGCTGCACGGAAAGATTATTCGCGAGCGACGTAAGTTGATAGATCACATGAAAACGTGGAGCGGTCTGCGGCCAGTAATCGGTTGCAGTTAATGCGGAGAGCAGTTCAAAATTATATTCATCGCGCAAAAGAGTCAACGCATCAACGATCTGTTCAGGGTTCACGAATAGATGCACTTCATCGCGGAACTCCTCGTACGTCGCGCCGAATTTATCCTGCACAGTTTTTATAATGGGTTCTAGTTTTTTATCCATAGTCTTTACCCCGTCATTGCGAGGAGGTACCCTTCCCGACGAAGCAATCTCCAACTCTGTGGGGGATTGCTTCGTCGCACACCTGCCCTGGCGGGCGGTGCCAGGGAAGAGCAAGAGCGCTCCTCGCAATGACGTTATGCGTTAGCCAAATCCTTGAACTTCTCACCCTTCACCTTCTCATACACAGTAAGCACACCATGGATCAAAGCCTCGGGCCGCGGCGGACAGCCCGCCACAAACACATCCACAGGGACAACTTCATCAACGCCTTGATAGATGGCATAGTTATTGAAGACGCCGCCGCACGAAGCGCAATCACCCATGGCGATCACCCACTTGGGCTCGGGCATCTGGTCATACAAACGGCGCAGGACGGGGCCCATCTTTTTTGAGACGCGCCCCGCCACGATCATCAGGTCGCTCTGGCGCGGGCTGGGGCGCATCAGTTCCATGCCGAAGCGGCTCATGTCGTAGTTTGAAGCCTGGGCGCTCATCATCTCAATGGCGCAACAAGCCAGGCCAAACGCTATCGGCCACATGGCGCTCGTACGCGACCAATTGACCATACTTTCCAACGTGGTTGTCACCACGCCCATATTTCCAAGTTTTTGCTCTATTCCCATTCCAGGGCTCCTTTTTTCCACGCGTAAATGTAACCGATAAGAAGTACAACAATAAAGATCACCATCTCGACCAAACCAAAAATGCCCAGTTTGCGAAACGCAATCGCCCAGGGTAAAAAGAATACAACTTCAATATCAAACAGGATGAACAACACAGCGATAAGATAGAAGCGGACAGGCATACGCCGCGTGCCTTCGCCGTATGGGTTCATGCCCGATTCATAAGGCATGGATTTTGCCTCTGTATTTTTCTTCGGCCCCAACAACTCCCCCAAACCTATCGCAATAAACGCAATCAGCGTGGCTACTGCGATCATCACTGCAATGGCAATATACTCCAGCAACATAAACACCTCTTGGTGTGTAAAATCAGTGCGTGAAATCTGGCACGTTCGGCGAAGTATATCATAAGAGACTTTTGAAGAATAGAGAAAGTGCTGCTTTTCACAAAAATGGTGATAATAGTCATATTGGGGTGGGACAATAAAATCCAACCAAAAGCCCCCAACCTAAATAGCGCCAGCGAGTAATCACTCAATCCCCTAAATAATCCCTCAACTCGCGGCTGTGTGCAGGGTGGCGGAGCTTCCTTAAAGCCTTTGCCTCGATCTGGCGAACGCGCTCGCGCGTCACATCGAAATAACGACTGATCTCCTCGAGCGTGTGCTCATTGCCATCCTTTAAACCAAAGCGTAATTCCAGCACTTCGCGCTCACGTTCTGAAAGCGCTTCAAGCGCGTGGTTTAACTGCTCGCGCATGATCTCTCGCGCAGCGCTGTCCATTGGGGAAGGCGCGTCTTCATCTTCAATGAAGTCACCCAACGAACTGGATTCCTCATCCCCCACAGGGCCTTCCAATGATACAGGTTCCTCGGCAAAGCGCAGGACGCGGGTCACTTTTTGCGAAGCAAGATCAAGCCGCCCCTGCACTTCGAGGTTGATCGGTTTGTTTTCTGAGTGAGCGCGCAGGATGGACTGCACATCAGCGGCGGAAAGATAACCCACTTCCAGAGCAAGCTCGGCATTCGTTGGCTCACGACCCAGTACTTGTGTGAGATGTCTCTGCGCGCGTAAAATGCGCGAAATGGATTCAAACAAGTGAACAGGAATGCGGATCGTGCGCGCCTGCTCTGCAATCGACCGATTAATGGCCTGGCGGATCCACCAGGTTGCATAGGTGCTGAATTTGAACCCGCGGCGCGCATCAAATTTTCCAATAGCCCGCAAGAGACCCATATTACCTTCCTGGATCAGATCAAGCAAGGACATACCGCGCCCCAGATAGCGTTTGGCAACGCTTACCACCAAACGCAAATTCGCACTGATGAGAGCCTGGTTTGCTTCCACTGCGCGAGTATGAACGCAGTCCATTTCGCTCAGTAGTTCTTCATCCGCTGGCAGGTTGCGGTAAAGCGTGCGCTGGGCCGGAAGCGCAAGATGTTCGCGGACATGCGTCAACAGCCATCCGGAATATTGAAGCGGAAGCAGGTACAGGCTGAGAAAGAAGCCGTACGCATGTCTTGCAAGGTTATCCCAAAAATGGTCAACGCCCCAATGGCCGTTATCCAGATAGGCCCGCAGATAGGAAGGGGAATCAAATTCCCAACCCGTGTGAAGCGATCGTGATTCAGCGACCAGCATGGCCAGGTCAGGGAGTTCGTGGTCAACCCGCTCGGCATCTTCGATCAGGCGGTCCCAGGAGGTGAGCACTTCAGAGATGAGCGCGTGATAAATGGATGAGGCCAGTGAAACCCCTTTGCGCTGTTTCAATTTGCGAAGCATGCCAATCAACCGATCCGCTTCGATCAGCGTGGCAAGCCGAAACTCGCTGTCGGAATTAAGCAGTTTTACTAGCCCGATCTCGCGTAGATACAAACGCACGGGATCTTCAGAAAGTTCAGCCGCAGGTTCATGCGAATGGAGCGGCAGGGCATCCTCAAGTTCTTCCTCCTGCTCGGAAACGGCGAGCAAAGATTCATCCGGTTCAATGGCATCCTCCAGCGGGGAATTAAGCATGGATTCTTTTTCCTCAATCATGGATTCGATCACCGCCTTGATGGAATGCCTTTTCACCTGCGAGGTTGACTTGTGCGTTATCGCCCCAATTTTTATCTTCGGTTTATGTTTTATTTTTTCTTTGGTTTTCAGTTTTGTTTTCGGTTTGCTTTTTGCGGGCATCGGTTTCCCTTTCCCATCTCAGTGAGTCACCATCACAGCATAAGCCTAAACCATCACGCCTATCGCCTGGAAAATATCCTTCGTTTGGCTTGATCCAGACCGTGAAGCAGGCGTGTAAATTGTATCGCCTGCTCCTGGTAGATCTTAATATTTGTGCCGCCCTCTTGTTGTTCATCCTCCTGCAAAAAACGCAGTTGATTGACATTAATCATTGCATGGGCACGGCGCAAATCCAAAAAGCGCGCCAGCAATTCCTCAAGCAATCGGTCGTCCGCAGGTTCGAGCTTTTCCGTTTTCGCGAGCAAGTCTTGGGAAAGCGCTTTCATCGTTTCCGATAAATGGCTCATCAAATAATTTTGATGCTCCTTCTCGTCCTGCTCCACCGCCAAACGCACGACATCGAACAACAACTGATGGTCAGTATACTCGAAGTCCTCCACCGCCAACGGACTGAGGCCGAACTCCTGCAATTTTCTGTCCAACCGATATAACAATTCAGGTTTGCGGAACAAAACACCCAAACAATAAGATTCGACTTTCAATCTGGGATTGACCGCCACAATCGGAATTTCCGCCTTTTGGCTTTGATCCATCCCGCGAGGCTTGCGCCTCAGTGCCGGAGCGTGAGCCTGCCTGCCAGTCAACGAGCGTTCGTCTACCCTTAGCATTCGCGCCAGCGCCTGACGGTATGTATCGCGCTCCATCGCATTAGGCAGGTCTTCAATCAAAGGAAGTACCTGTGCCGCAATTTGAGTTTTGACTTTGGCATCCCCCAAGTCCTGTCCGGCCGCCAGTGAATCCATCACATGCGTGACGATGGGTTTTGCGCCTTCAATAATGCGCTTCCATTCTTCTTTGTCACGCGCAACAATTTCATCGGGGTCGAGGTCGTCGGGCAGTGCGGCTACGCGCAAATCCGCTTGTAAGCGGGCTTCATTCTTTAATAAGCCGCGTGCATTGAAACCCAACTCCCCTTCGTGATCCATGGCTGAACGCGCCGCGTCCAATCCGCGCAGGACGGCTTTTTGTCCCGCGACGTCAGGGTCAAGCGCCAGCACGATCCTGCGCGTGGAACGTTTGAGCAAACGCAATTGATCTTCGGTCAAAGCCGTGCCCATCGGCGAGACAACATTCTCATAGCCCGCCTGATGAAGCGCAATGACGTCGAGATAGCCTTCCACGATTACGGCTTGGTCGGCAACGCGAATCGGCTTGCGGGCGCGGTCTAAGCCATACAAGATTTTGCCTTTGGTAAAGATTGGCGTTTCAGGCGAATTGAGAAATTTGGGAATATCATCGGGGTCAACGATGCGCGCGCCAAAGCCCGCCATTTTCCCGTTTTCATCGCGGATGGGGAACATAATACGATTGCGGAATTTATCGTAAATGGCAGATTGGGAATCGGTAAATTGGTCAGAATCGCGCACTGATAATAGACCAGTGTCAATGAGGTCTTGCTCTTTGTATCCTCTTGGCAAAAAATATTTTAGAAGATTATCGTACCCATGCGGAGCATATCCCATACCAAAAGTTTCGATGCTTGTGTCAGTTAATCCGCGCTTTTCGCGCAGGTACGTTAGTATCTCTTTATTGTTGAACAGATGCGTTCGATAATAAATGACCGCATCTTCAAGCAAAACGCGCAAATGCTCATTGGCTTCTTTTACTTGCGGCGCCTCGCGCTGCAATGATTCGACCTTCACCCCCGCGCGGTCTGCCAGCTTGTTCAACGCTTCTTTGAAATCAATCCCCTCGCGTTTCATCACGAACTTGAAAATATCCCCGCCCTCGTTGCATTGACCGAAACACCGCCACGTCCCAGTCTCAGGCCAGACAACGAACGCAGGCGTTTTTTTATTATCATGGAATGGACAAAACCCCGTATAGTTCCTGCCCGCATGGCGCAGTTTGACGCCGGCCTCGGAAACGAGGTCTACGATATCTATCCTGGATTTGACTTCATCAATAGTGGACATGGAATTGAGGTGGGCAAGTGGACAGGTACACAAGTACACAGGTACACAGGGTTGAGTGAATTATAGACGCATTCGAGAATTCGCACCAAACAAAAGAGCAGGTTGTTCGCCTGCTTTCGACTTTGTTGCCCGGCACGGATCTCTTCGATGCCGGTTATTGCGCTGCCGCCTTCATGCCGCGCTCGTACCACCAGTCTTCTGCGTGCAAATAACCAAGCAAAGCCTGCGAAGCTACCCAGCGCAACGGTTCGGGCGGCCAGGCAATCGGCTTGCGATCCACAAACCAGATTGAAGTCAGGTCGGTCTTGCGTTCCAGCAATAAATCAGCAAGAGTCTGCCCATTCAGATGCGTCGGCGCGACGCCATGTCCCACGCAACCGAGGCTGTACCAGGCGCGCGCGTCGCCGACCATGCCGATGGCAGGCGCCATTTGCAGAGTCACGCTGACGGGGCCGCCCCAGCGAAATGTGAACTTTACATCTTTCAAGGCGGGAAACAATTCAATCGTATCCTTTTCCAATTGCTGGAAGGTCTTCTCGTTCAGGTCACGGGCCATGTCGCGGCCATAGGTGATCGTCACGTCACTGCCGCCGATGGCGAGACGATTGTCCACAGTGAGACGCAGGTAGTGGACCAGGTTGCGCGCGTCTTCGAGTCCCTGACGGTTTTTCCAGCCAATCGAATCCAACTGTGCTTTGGTCAGCGGTTCGGTGATGACCATATGTGTAAAAGCGGGAACCTGTTTGTTCCAGATTTCGGGGATGAGATGCGAGTACGCGTTCGTCGCGAAGACAATCTTATCAGCCGTGACTGTCCCCTTCGGCGTCTTCAGCGTGAACTTTGCTCCGCGTTGAATCTCAATCACAGGCGATTGCTCGTACACGACCGCCCCGGCTTCTTGCGCGACCCGCTTCAATTCGCGCACCTGTTTGGCTGGATTCAGAATCCCACAGCGCGCTTCGCTCCACGCCCCCAACACCAGCGGACTGTCCACTTCGGCGCGGGCTTTGGGCTGGTCAATCCATTCGATGCCGCTCACGCCGAGGTTGGTCAGCAGTTCGAGGTCATGTTGGATGCGTTTGACGTAGCCAGTCGTAGTTGCCAGCCGCAAGAAGCCACTATATTCGAAATCGCTCTGGATGTTGTGCTCGCAAATCAGGTCGCGCACCAAATCAACCGAGCGCTCGCAGTAGTGATGCGCGTCCACCATTCGTTGTTTGCCGAATAGCATGGCAGTCACAGCTGGCTCCAGGCCGAACAACGTCATGGCGAAGCCGCCGTTTCGTCCGCTCGCGCCGTAGCCGACGACCTCCCCCTCCAGCACAGCGACCCTTATCGTCGGTTCGGCTTTGCGTAGGAAATACGCGGTTGACAAGCCAGTGAACCCACCGCCGATGATGGCAACATCCACATCGACGTCGCCTGTCACAGCGGCATTCGGTGAGTATGGCCCGTAGGAATTGAGCCAATATGATTTTTGAGTGTAGTCAACGGACATGAGTCCCTCCCGAATAGCAACGTGGACAAGGCACGCCTCATCCACTCTGTTACTAAAAGTCTATCAACTCAATCGGATCTTTCGTTTTCGTTGTCAATCACACGAACATGGTTTGACTTTGCCGCGCTTTCGTCGGGCAGAATTTCGTAGATCATGCGCGGAGTGAGCAGATCGGAGTCGTCGCTTTGAATGCAGATTGCAAATTGAGGCATAGTCTTCGTTGCTAATGTCACTGCGAGGAACGAAGCAGTCTCCTGGTAATTGGGGGATTGCTCCGCCGCTTCGCGGCTCGCAATGACGTAGAAATTCTAAAAGCCTTCGAGTTTGCTAAAATCCGCAACGCCGCTCGACAGCGCGGCGATCCGTTGCAGCAAGCCGAGACGATTTTCCTGCAACTTCTTGTCTTCCGCCATTACCAAAACTTTATCAAAGAAACTATTCACAGCAGAAATCATCGGCACAAACACATTCAAGAAATCATCCACTGAACCCTCGGCGCGTTTGGCTTTTTCGGCTTTTTCGAGAGCCTTGAACAAATCCTTCTCTTCTTTCTCGGCAAAGTTCTTCGAATCAACTTTGAACGTTTTCTTTTGGTCGCGTGTAATGCGGACGCACCTCGCAAACCCAGGCAGTATCTCATGCCAATCTTCGCGTCCCACCCAAGCGGACAGTTGCTTCACCGCCCGGACAGTTCCCGCAGGGTTGTTTGATTGCGCCGCAAGAACGGCTTCCACAACGTCGTGCTTGTAACCGAGGTCGCCCAATACTATCTTCAAACGTCCCGCGATGAATTCAGGGATTTGTTTTCGCGCTTCATCGCTAACTGGAATCGGTTGAGTCTTCGCAGATTTCTTCACGGCTTCGGCTAAGTCGAAGTCAACGTTATGCTCGATCAGCGGTTGCACAATGCCAATCGCGGCGCGGCGCTGGCCGAACGGGTCTTTCGCGCCCGTGGGAGCTAGTCCCGCAGCGAAGAGACCGACGAGCGAGTCGATACGGTCAGCCAACGCGAGCGCCAGCCCGATCTTTGTCTTCGGGACGGCTTGATACTGCTCCGAAATCGCCTGTGCCACTTCAGCAGTCTCACCAGAGCGCAGCGCATATTCACCGCCGATGATGCCTTGCAGAGAAGTCATTTCGGTCACCATCTGAGTCACTAGATCTGCTTTGGCGAGATAGACCGCGCGCCCGAGCGGCTTGATCTCGTCCACGCCTTTGAAGCCGAGCATCGCGCCCACTTCCGCACCGAGTTTCAGGATGCGGTCGGATTTGTCGAGCATGGAACCGAGCTTGGTGTGGAAGGTCAGCGAAGAAAGTTTGGGACGATAATCTTCGAGCTTGAGTTTCACATCTTCGCGGACGAAGAAGTCCGCGTCAGCAAAGCGCGCGCTGAGGACGTGTTCGTTCCCTTCGCGGACGATGTCAATGTGGATGTCATCGCCGTTGCGGATTGCCACAAAATGCGGGCGTAGGGACTGGGCTTGCCCCTGTCCAGATTGCCCCGATCCAGATTGCCCCGATCCAGATTGCCCCGATCCGCCTTCCACCTGGACACCCGCGAGGGGTGTCCCTACGATCGGGAAATATCGTTGATGTTTCTTCATCACAGAAATCAAAACATCACGCGGCAGGGCGAGGAATTCTTCGTTGAATCCACCCATGACGGCGGTGGGCATTTCGATCAGGTTGGTCACTTCGTTGAGCAGACCTTCTTCGATGATGGCTTCGCCACCGACGAGGGACGCGGCTTCTTTGACCTGCTCCACGATGGAGGCTTTGCGTTCTTCTTTGTCGAGCAAAATGCCTGCTTCGCGGATGATGTCAAAGTATGCCTCGGCAGAAGGAATTTTGATTTCCGGTGAGTCGTAAGGGCGGAGTCCGCGAGAGGTATTGCCGCTGACCACGCCAGCAAATTCGAAGGGGATGACCATGTCACCGAGTAAAGCGACATACCAACGAATCGGACGTGAGAACGCAACACCGGAGTCATTCCAGCGCATGGACTTTTCGAACTTGATATCTGCCGCCAACTTAGGCAACGCTTCGGCGAGGACTTCGGGAGTCGGGCGTCCGGTCTGCTTGACCACAACGAAGACATACTTCCCGCCGCCTTCTTCGCGGACTTGCAGATCTTCGACGTTGACGCCGTTCTTTTTGGCGAAGCCTTGCGCGGCGGGCGTGTAAAACAAGCCTGAGGCTTGTTCTACAATGGCTTTATCGGCGGGGGGACCTTTGACGAGGTCTTCGCGGTCGGGCTGCCTGGGGGAGAGAGAGGCTGCTGAAACGACGATCCGCCTCGGGGTTGTGAAGATGCGGACGTCGCCATGAGTGAGATTCAGTTCCTTAAGTAGTAACGGGAAACGGGTGGATAAGGCTTGGTAGGCGGTATCGACGTCGTCTGCTGGGAGTTCTTCAACTCCAATTTCCAAGAGCAGAGATTGGGGAGTAGTGAGTAGTGAGTAGTTGGGTTTACTAATCTCTACTCTCTTTTCTCTATTCTCTTCCTTCAATAACGGATATTCCAAATTTTTGCGCTGCTCTTCATACGCCGTCGCCACTCCCCTGGCGAGTTCGCGGATGCGGCGGAAGAAGGCTTGACGTTCGGCGACGGAGATGGCGCCGCGGGTGTCGAGGATGTTGAAGGAGTGCGAGCATTTGAGGACGTAGTCGTGCGCGGGGACGATGAGACCAGCGGCGAGACAGGCGTCGGCTTCGGCGGAGAAGAGGTCGTACATGGCGCGGACGCGGGCGATGTCGGCGGTTTCAAAATAATATTTGGAGTGCTCGACCTCTTCGGCGTGTCGGATCTCGCCATAGGTTACGCCTGCGCCCCATTCTTCATGCCAGATGTCTTTGGCGTTGTTGAGCGCGATGAGGATGCGTTCGAGCCCGTAGGTGATCTCGACCGAGACGGGGTCGAGCGCCACGCCGCCCATCTGCTGGAAGTAGGTGAACTGTGTGATCTCCTGCCCGTCGAGCCAGACCTCCCAACCCAAGCCCCACGCGGAGATGGCGGGCTGCTCCCAGTTATCCTCCACAAAGCGGATGTCGTGCTGGCGCGGATCAATGCCGAGGGCTTTGAGCGACTCGAGGTAGAGTTCCTGCGGATTGCCGGGATCGGGCTTGAGGATGACCTGAAATTGAGTGTGGAGCTGGAAGCGGTTGGGGTTCTCGCCGTAACGCCCATCGTCGGGGCGCACAGACGGCTCGACGTACGCCACGTTCCACGGCTCGGGTCCGAGCACGCGCAGGAAGGTGGCAGGGTTCATCGTCCCTGCGCCGACCTGGGTGTAGTATGGCTGTGTGATGAGACATCCCTTGGATGCCCAGAAGTCTTGTAGTTTGAGGATGATGGATTGGAAGGAGGAAGGTTTCGTCATTTACGATTTCCGATGTTTCGATTTACTCAACACAAGTTTACGATTTTGGATTGGTGGTCGAGTAGCCCGAATGATTTTAGAGGGCGTATCGAGACCAGAATGCGCTGAGATTATAACTGACGCGATGGCGTTTTCGGTGTAAAATGGAAACATGGCACAGGCGACAGATTTCGATGAGTTGACCAAAGTCCTTGAGACACTGGTGCGTAAAGTGATGCGCGAGGAACTGGCAAATTTTGCGCGCGAAAATGGGTTGTTTTATCTTTCTCCCGGTTCGCCGTTGTACGAAGACATGGAAAAAATCCTTGAGCGCAAAGTAAAAGAACAACCCAAACTGTACCAGCGTGACGAGGTTTGGGGTGAGTGAATACACGGATGTTTATGAGGCGCAGTTTGTAAAAAACCTGCGCCTTTATTCCGCCTTGCGCAAGCAAATCAAACGGCGTATCGAACGAACGCTTGCCGATCCGTATGAAAACGCCGAATTTTTAGGGGATATCAGCGGTAAATTAAACCTGCGCGGCTGCCGCAGCGTTCGCGTGGATCGAAACTTTCGCATCATTTACGTGATCTGTGAAGAGTGCCGCCACATCAAAGATTGTCAGTTTTGTTTTTGTAACGGGTTGGACGATAAAACAGTCGTATTTCTAACAGTCGGTCCGCATGACCGGGCGTATGCGCTGAAGTAAAAAGTCTCCGATTTCTACAAAGATCGGAGACTTTTTTATTCTTCATATCCATCCTTTGAATTTGAATTGGTTCGGGTCCGAGCACGCGCAGGAATGCCCCAGGGTTCATCGTCCCTGCGCCGACCTGGATGTAGTAGGGGCTGTGTGATGAGACATCCCTTGGATGCCCAGAAGTCTTGAAGTTTGAGGATGATGGATTGGAAGGAGGAGTTCTTCATTTATGATTTCCGATTTACGATGTGAGTTTGCAGAGGGATTATAACTTATAGAAAGACGATGGACAGTGGAAGTTGATTCTGTTTCGAGAGGCATTTCAGCAATTTCTGGCCGCGTTTAGTACAGTTTCGCTTTGTCAAGCTACACGTAGTGGTCCACGCCATCTTCCCTGGCTCTGCCCAGTTTGTCAGTCAGTAGGAACATGGACAGACGAGAGAGGCTGTTTCTGAGACGGGAGTTGACTTTTTGACACCGCAGACATATAATTTGTTAGACAATTTTTGTTACATTCATAATTTGACTTTCGCTTGCCTGGTGTTATGGAATGAAAGGCAGAGCAGGCATCTCGTCCGCAAGATCATCTTTTCATATTACACTTATGCTTTGATTGAATCTCCGGACGGTATCTCATTGACTGGTGTGCAGAGTCCATTTTGATTATAGAAAGCCGTTCGAATTTCCACTTTTTACTTGGATGGCAAACTGAAGGAGGTGAAACGCAAAAATAGAACGTTGAAGTCTCTTTTCATTGAGTTTTTTTGTTATCCACCATATTCAAAAGGAGATTTAAATGTCCAATCAAACCACTTCCAAGGAAATGACAGCTGAACAGATCTGGGGAGTTCAACCCGGTGAACGGCGCTCTGTTGGGGTCATCCACATTGTCATTACAGCCCTATTGATTGGTATTGGGTTTGTAGTCGGCGCCTTTGGCAGCATCAGTTTTCCGCTTGGCTTTGGTGTCAATTTCTTCTGGACCGGCATCGCCGTCCAGCAGATCGGTTCTGTCTGGTTTGGAGCATGGGGCGTGCTGGCTGGGACTATCTTCCCGTTCTTCTCCAACGCCATAGCTGGCACACCGTTCTATGTGTCGGCTGCTTACATTCCTGCAAACTTCGTGCAGGCCTTTTTGCCCGCCTGGGTATTCCGTCGCTTTAAACTTGATCCTCGCCTAAAGACCGGTCGCGACTATGGGATTCTGCTCCTCGCCATGGTGCTCTCCAGCGCCTTCGGCGCATTATGGTCGCCATTGGTCGTGCTTCAGGGCTTCGGCCTGCTCACCACCGATTCCTTGCCGTTGTTTATCTGGGGTTGGTTCGGTGGCAATGTCGTCGCCGGCCTAGTGTTTAACTTCGTGCTCCTGAAGGCTCTCTCGGCAGTTGTCATCCGCACTCCCGCGTTTGTGAAACGCTGGTGGTCATAACAGAAACTATGTTAATGTAGTATAAGCAGTTAGCGTCTAATATTAGACGCTAACTGCTTATTTTTCAACAAGTATGATATGGATTTTATAGGCTGTCCATGAACAAAACATTGCTGGGATACGTCCCGACCCAATCCCCCATCTACATGATCCATCCGTTCGTGAAGCTGTTCTTCATGCTGATCGTCAGTCTGTTCCCGATGTTCGTGGCGGCGCCGGAGTGGAACATGCTACTGATGCTCATCCTAATCCTGTTCATGTGGATCAGCCGTGTAGATATGCGCACCCTGAAGATCTATGTGCCCGTTGCCGTATCCATGGGATCGATCATCATCATTTCCTACGTTATCATCGGGGGGACTCATCCCGAATTCCAGTTGATCGCTCATTTCCTGGGCATTAATGTTTATTGGGAACGTGTACGTGATGCGATCGTTGTCTACTTCCGCATCCTGCCGATGATCTTCACGATGGTCTTCTTCTTGAGCACATCGCGTGAGCGTGACGTGATTGTTGCCATGCGTACGATCCGATTGCCATTCGTGGTCACCTATGTCTTCGCCATGGCATTACGGTCTGCAGGCATGGTATTGGAGGATTTCCAGATCGTGCGTCAGGCAGAGCAGGCGCGTGGTTTTGATACGGCTGGAAAATCACCGGTCTACAAGTTGAGAAAATATGTGAATTATATGATCCCGCTCTTCGCATTATCTCTGAGGCGGTCGGAAGAATTTACCAATGCACTGGTCGCACGTGGATACGCATTCACCGGCGAGGTCAGCAAAGTGAAGCGGGCAGACTATGTACTTACCCATTATTCCTTTAAATATTACGACGCTATATTCACAGCATTAATCAGCCTGACTTTTATCGCCCTCCTGATATTACGTTATGGATATCAATATTTTTCTGTGGACGAATCAGTGCTGATCAACTGGTTAAGAAATTTTTTCTTGTAGGATACCATCGGAGCAAAGCATGTCTGTCATCATTGAACTCAAGGATTATTCCTGGAAATATCTCAATACCCAACAACCTGCACTGGATAAAATCAACCTTCAAATCGAAGAGGGAATGTTCATCGGAATTATCGGACCCAATGGTTCCGGTAAAACAACCCTGGCCTATTCGATGAACGGCCTGATCCCCGGGCAATACAATGGGATTAAGAATGGGGAAGTTGTCGTATACGGCAGGGAAGTTGAACAATACGGTCATGGTCAATTGCAAAAAATAGCGGGAATGGTGTTTTCTGATCCCGAGGCGCAATTCACTGCAATGACCGTGGAAGATGAATTGGTGTTTGGGTTGGAAAACCTGGGTATGTCCATACCTGAGATCCGTGAACGGCTGGAGTGGGTTACGGAATTGACCGGCCTTGAAAAGATGCTTCTCAAGCCTCCTTACGAACTATCGGGTGGGCAGAAACAACGCGTTGCGCTGGCTGCAGTTCTGGCCATGACACCCAAAATCCTCATCCTGGACGAACCCACGACCATGCTTGATCCTGTCAGCAGACGGCGTGTGTTCGATGTACTGGCGAAACTCAAAAATGAACAACATAACACCATCATCGTGATCGAACATAATCTGGAAAATCTGATCCCGCTGGCTGACCGCATGATACTTTTATCCAACAACAAACTTATACTGGAAGATGAGACTCATCAGTTTTTCCAAAACATGGAGCTCCTGACGAAAGTGGGTATTTATCCTCCGGGTGCCCTGCGATTTTTCTATGAGTTAAAGAAAGCCGGATATACAAGCAACACATTGCCCGTTACGCTTCCGGAAGCCAGCAAACAATTGAAGCAATTATTCGGTTGAACCAACCATATGTATTCAGAGAACACCATATGACCAATATAAACCCCTACATCCAAGTGAATAAACTGGACTTTACATATCCTGACGGCACAAAGGCATTAGATGATATAAATGTCTTGATACAAATCGGGGAGTTCATTGCCTTGATCGGGCAAAATGGTTCGGGAAAGACCACTCTTTCCAAGTGCCTGAATGGATTATACAAACCCACATCCGGTGAAGTACTTGTCGAATCATTAAATTCGAAAAATACTCCCATTGTGCAAATGGTCCGTCGGGTTGGATACGTCTTTCAAAACCCGGATCACCAACTATTCAATAACAATTGCTGGGACGAGATCGCATATGGCCCGCGCAATATCCAGCTTTCTGAAGAAGAGGTAAAAATCCGCGTGGATGAAGCTGCGCATGTGGTTGGTTTGCCGGAAATATTCTATGAAGAGCATCCCTTCTTCCTCTCAAAAGGCCTGCGTCAACGGGTAGCCATTGCCTCTATTTTAGCCTTGCGCCCCCAGGTAATTATCGTCGACGAGCCAACGACCGGTCAGGATTCCCGTCAATCCATTGAAATCATGGAATTCCTAAAGGACTTGAATGAAAAACACGGACATACCATCATCATCATTACTCACGATATGTATATCGTTGCGCAATACGCGCGCCGTGTCATTCTTATGAGTGAAGGCAGAATTCTGGCTGACGGCCTCACATCGGATGTCTTTTCACAGCCAGATGTCCTGCAAAAAACATTTCTCGAACCACCACAAATCACCCAGCTTGCGCAAAGTGCACAGAACCTTGGGTTCAATCCCGGAACACTAACGGTGGATGAAATGGTAAATCAATTTGATGCATTGAAGATCAAATAATCCTGCCCATCAACAGGGCATTGAGTGAGTCGATCTTAGGGATATCTTTGGATCAATTTGATTGGTGCGAAAACAATAAAGCCAGTCCATTATAGGCTGGCTTTTGTGATTTCAATTGGCAGGCCTTGCGTCCACGCCATCTCTGGTCAAGCGGGTGTGGTTTCGATACGTGGCGCCAACGAACAGCGCCACTACTCAACCACCAAGAGTCCGCGCACGGGGTCACGGTCCGCGCGGGCGTGGGTGAGCGGGATTGAAATCCCCTGCTCAGTTCGTGAAAGTCCCTTCGGACTCGATCCCAGCCCGCAGGGCCTCCATGTGCTGAGGGGGGATTTCCAATCCCCCGCCGAGTCAGCCCCGCGTCCATGCCGTCTTTGGTGAGGCGGGGCCCTGCGGGAGTGCGCAGACGGGGTCACGGTCCGCGTGGGCGTGGCATAAAAAGACTTTCAAAGGGCGTTTGGGTTCGGGCATTTTTTACCACGAAGGACACGAAGAACACAAGGAAAGGGAATGAATTTAAAGTAGCTTTTCTAGTTCAGGGATTAAAGGCGGCAAATCGTTTAGGATGGTATCCCACATCAGCTTTTCGTCGACTTTGAAATAGACATGCACGATACGATTCCGCATGGCACGCATGAGACTCCACGGAATTGCCGCATATTTTTCTTCAACTTCTTCGGGTATTTGATTTGCCGCTTCACCAATGATGATGAAATTCATCTCAACAGCGCGAATGGATTTATCATCTGCTTTGAAAGATTCATAATCCATGCCACTCGTAAACTTCTGGATTTCAGCAATCGCATCCAAAATATCTCGAATACGGTCTTGCCAGCCTCTAGGCGACACGAATCAACTCCCCCATTACACGCTCTTTTATATAAGGTTTCAAACTGTCAGGAGTCCCCAAGTCAACAGGACAGCCAAGCAACTTCTCCAGGTAATCCTGTAAAGCGAATAAGCCAAAATAGCCAACAGGACGATTGAATTCCACAAGTAAATCCACGTCGCTGGTGGAAGTGGCTTCATTCCGCGCTACTGAGCCAAACAGCAAGAGAGAATTGACACCGAATTTTGTTGCCAATTCAGCGTTCTTTTGTTTGAGGATTTGAAGAATGACTTCCTGTTTCATGCTGGGTATTATACGTTACTTTCGCGCGCAGCCTTGCGGATTTCCAATTCCCAGTCCTGACCTGGGAGTTTGGCTTTGTCGAGCCACGCATCCACGCTGTCTTTGGGTGAGGCGGGCGTAGAGTCCGCGCACGGGGTCACGGTCCGCGTGGGCGTGGCAGAGGAAAACCTTCAATGGTCGCTTTGCTTCGGTCATATCCGTCCCGTTTGTGTGTTATGGGAATTAAAACGACGCGCCTTGAACAGGACACGCCGTTTTGTAATTATTTCGCTTCCTTGTTGGCTTTGCGCTTCTCACGAATTCGTTTGAGGACAGTATCCATATCTTGATCGTCCAGCCATTTGTGGCGGTCTTTGGAATAGTCGCCATGTCCGGTTTCAAATTGCTGTAGGAAACGCACCATACCGACAACGCCAAGTTCACGCGCCAGCGCTTCCATGCCAGCGATGCGGATTTGTTCAAGAGACATCGTTTGTCCGTTCATCTATATCATCTCCTCTACCCAAACAAGAGGGTTCTCCACTCGCACATCTAATTTCTTTGAATTTCGTTTCGCCAGTTTTAGCAGACGGTCATCAGTTGATAAAAACACGTCGGCTTTTGCGCTTTCGGCGCAGGCAATGTGCAAAGCGTCAAATACCTGAAAGCCACAACTTTGCAATTCCATTGCCCGCTGTTCTTCTTTTTCGCCGATCTCGATATTTTCCTGAATAAAACCTGACAATAATTTTGTGCGACTCAATTTTTGTGTATCAGGCATCTGCTCAACTTCATCCATCAATACTTCACTGCCAACCCAATCCCATTCCCCGTTTTCGATTCGAGACAAAATTGCCAAAACTGCTTCGGCTTCCAAACGGACACGAACCTGCGTTTGGTCGTCAAATGGACGATTGAGACAGCATGTATCAAAATAAATTTTTGTCATGGTGGTTTCCAAAGGTAATTATACCTCCCAAAATTATAGAAATTAACGCGTCCACGCCGTCTTGGGTCAGGCGGGCGTGGTTTCGATACGTGGCGCCAACGAACGGTGCCACTACTCAACCACCAAGAGCGCGCGGACGCGGTCACGGTCCGCGTCCCACAAGGGGATTATATGGGCGTGGCAGAGGAAGACTTTCAGGGGGCGTTTATCAGTGGTAGGCATAAATTTCCCCGCGAGTCTTTCCTACGCTGTTTGCAGGTTTACAGCAGGCACATCATCGCGCAGGAAATTGGGGCAGAAGTCGTAGCCGTTGGGCCAGGCGATCCCGCCGCCATCTTGCAAATCAACCTGCTGAAAATAGGCTTCGTCTTTGAGCGCGGCAGAAATTCCCTTGCCGATGAAGGGTTGGATGTCAATTACTTTGCGGAAGCCGTCGGAAAATTCGATTTCGAGTAAATAGTTTTCCGATGGTTTGACAAAAATAACGCGATCCATCTCACGCCACCTGATACGCCTGTCCCAGCAACAAGAAACCAGCCACATCATCTTTCGCCAACTTCTGGCGGATCTGCTCGAAGCGGCGGACGGTCTCTTCAGGGTAAAGTCGCTCACCGCATTGCAGGCACACTTCGGCAGTCACTTTTAAGACAGCCGTGTTGACGCCGCCTTTGAGCAGTTTTTCCACTTCCTTTTCAACCAGTTCCCCGCCGCAAACGGGACATTTGTCAAAGGGTTTCATTACTTTCTCCTTTCGCGCCAGTTGATCCAGCGATTCGGGTCAGGACGATAAACGGTAATCAGGACAGCCCATTTCGTTTTGTCATTGTACGCCCAAACACTGTGAATCGGTTCGCCTTCAAAGTTGTTTCCATAGATCAAGCAACTCGGATAGGGCTTGTCGGTTGGATAATCTTCGATCACTTCGCCTTGCAATACGCTGAAAAAGACCTCATCAAATGTGAGGTGGTCTGCCTGCGTTTCTTCATCCGCGTGGTCGGTGATGCGTATGCGTTTCTCTTGGATGGCAGAGGAAGACCTTGAGGGGGCGTTTGTTGTCAACGGATGGCATAACGGATGAACGGATTCTGTATCCGCGATGAGGACGAAAAAACAATGCGCCTGCAAGAGGGCGCGTCGTTTTGGTGATCAGGCTGTAGCAGGTATCCGCATGAATGATTTGTTCAATGCCCGAACAATGGTTTGCGGCAACTCGACGGGAATGAAGTAATCGGCAGGGAAAAGATAATCTTCTCCGCTTTCGTCAATGATGCGCATGTCGCCGTCGGCTTGGGCGTCTTTGTCGGGAAGGACGCGATAGATTTTGTGCAACTCCAGCGAGGCGGGATACTCGCTGTTGTCAACACAGATGGCATAACGAGGAGTGGATTTTGTGGTTTTCACAGTCTTAGTCTTTGTGCTCTTCATGTTCTGCTTCAAACAACTGCTCAATTGGAAAGGCCTGATTGTTTGTTGCTTCTGTCCAACCTTGCGCGAAACTTTCGCCAGCAGGTTTGAGAATTTCCTTTGTTTCCAAATAAATCTCAATTGCATTCCCAATATTTTCCAACGCTTCTTTTTTCGTCTTTCCCTGCGACCAACATCCCGACAATTCAGGACACCAAGCAGCAAAGCCTTCTTCTGTTTTTTCAAGTTGGATTTTGTATTTCATTCTCTTACCTCTGTAAAAATCTCACGATAATCGTTTATAAAGATCGGCATTTTTGTTCAAAACGCGCTTCGTTGTTTCTGAAAATTGCGCGGCATATCGAAGCGCTTCTTCAACGGCTTCCGCGGTTAGCTGCGGATATGCCTTGAGCACTTCGGCTTTGGTCGCGCCACTGGCAAAGAGTTCGAGAATAAATTCAATGCTTAGGCGTGTGCCTAGTATATGCGGCTTGCCACTTAAGATTTCATTGTTATAAGCAATATGAGTAAACATAATCTTTCTCCTGAATTATGCTGATTATAACGCTTTCAGGTGACTATCTCGCGCACAGCCTTGTGGATTTCCAGTTCCCAATCTGGTAGGTTGAGCCTGTCGAAACCCTGCCCTGGGAGGATGGTTCGACGCGGCTCACCACAAGGTTTTGCTTTGTCGAGCCATGCGTCCACGCCGTCTTCCCTGGCACTGCCCACCACGTTAGTCCCCGAAGCGGAGCGAGTGGGAGGGCAAGTGTGGTCAGGCGGGTCCCCTCGGGGAGTCCGCGCATATCATCCCCTTGTGGGACGGGGTCACGGTCCGCGTGGTCGTATCCCAAGGGCATATTAATGGCAAAGGAAGACTGAATTGCAGGGTTGCCACATTCAAACCAGGTCATTGGATAAACTCTGGAACGAATTCGTGAAACAACCGAGTTGTGCTTGGAAGTGGAGGGAGTTGTTCTGCACGAGGGTTTATTAATGTGCAGAGTGGACCTGTGCAAGTCTGATGCCAAAGTTTCTACTGCTCAAGGACCAGCAAGTCATCGCCGCTTTATAAAACGCAGGATTTGAAGTTTTGTGATCCAAGGGAAGTCACCGTTCCACGAGCCACCTTGCTACCAATCAAATGGTTGTCTCTATTCTTCGTGACAAGACAATTGGCCTGGTTTGATACTGAAAATTATCCCCGCTTGCGAGTTCGACCGAGAGGAACATTTGGAACCTCTGAAATAACACTTTTAACGCCAGTCAACAAAACCATGAAACAGCAACTTCGGGGGTTATTATTTTAATTCTTTTTCGCAGAGGGAGAATAGATTACGATGAATCGCCCCTTTTATAAGAGGGTGTGAGTTGTTGTCAACGGATTCCATAGCGGGCAAGCGTATGCAAACGGACTGAGAATGAGGGAATGTCAATTTTTAGCCTAAGGAGGATTGCAGCAAATTACCCCTTTACCTCTTATCATCAAAAAGACATTGACGAAGACAGGTTTTAGAAATTAACTGAAACAAATGCAGTAAAGCGACAATAACTAGTGAACAATGTAAGGAATGGGGTATGACTTTTGTTATTTCATTTTCTTCCCTGGAAATGTATGATATTAAATGAAACGTGGTTTTTCGAACAAATCAAAGGAGAAAAAATGGATACCACATCTTCAGTCTTCACATTCTTGATTCCGCTTTTACTGGGAGGCGTTTTTGCTGTTTTGGGAATCGGTCTACTTTTCTTTGGGTTGCGCGATCGCAAAAAGGCTAAAGCGGCTGAAGCCTGGCCGACTGTGAACGGGGTGATCGTCTCTTCCAGGCTCGATCAAAATACGCGAACGGGGCGCAGAGACGGACGGACTTACACACATATAACCTACGCTCCGGTCATTGAATACACTTATGAAGTTAGTGGAAAAACTTATCAGGGGAACCATATCTTCCCAGGTGCGACCATGAGCTATGATCTCGGAACTGCTCAAAACATTGTCAATCGTTACCAGCCAGGCTCAAGAGCAACTGTTCATTATGACTCCGGAAACCCGGTAGAGGCAGTATTAGAGATCAAAGCTAAAGGTGGAAATTTATTCGTGATCATCGGCGGTGTATTTGCCGTCATGGGTGTCATTGGTTTCTGCATTGGCGCATTAATAATGTTTGTTTCACTATAAGAATTAGTTGAATTAGCAAACCCAATAGATAGAGTTAGGTTGCTTCTTTTTGGATTAATGCAGTAAATGTTCGGGTGATGGTTGATCTCCTGTCCCTTGTTCAAATTATACCCCGCAAAAAACCTGACATGCCTCAGCAAAAGTCTGATTAACCGTGACCCACCTCCACGCGGACGTTATCCCGTAAGGGGACGATGTGGCTGGCAACGGCGCGACTCCCCTCTCCATTTGGAGAGGGGCTGGGGGTGAGGTCGCGCTCTCCCGCCATTCCTGCCGCGGACGTGTAATCAGCGTATAAATAAAAAAAGCGACGGATAAACCGCCGCTCAAGTGTATTGAATATTTTCTATGCTACCGCATACGTGCGGACATGCAAAATTTCCTGACGTTGCATTGGACGAATATCCAATTTTTCCAGTGTGACAACTGCGATGGTTTTGCCTTCGCCCGTGACAAATTCCACTTCATATGCATTGCCGCCCTCATAAGAATGCACCACTGTCCCCACATCGCCGCGCGTGAGGTTGTGATCTTTCAGGTCATGAGCGAGGACAACGGTTTCAAATGCTTTATACATTTTCTTGTCAGATTTACTTCGCAACTTTTATAAACTCGTCTGCTGAAACTTTTGCCTGTTTGAGAATGCTATGCAACGTCCCAATGGCGACTTCACCATGCATAGGCACAACACAACCAACACTTCCCTCTAGTGTGGATTTCTTCATCACCACATGACTTCCACGTTGACGCGCTTGAACAAAGCCAAGACGCTCCAACGCGCGGATAATTTCCTTGCCAGACAGATGTGGCAGATCAGGCATAAGTTGCTACATCAAAAGTTGTCAAAAATGGATGATTGGTTTCTGGCGAAGGGAATTCTTCCAGATAGAGTTCAGTTGCTTCTTTGAGATTGGCAACCGCCTCTTCAACCGTTTTCCCCTGACTGACCGTCCCGACTTCGGGACAATCTGCCACATACCAAGCATCCTCTTTGTGAATTACGGCAGTAAATGTTCGGGTCATGGTAAGTCTCCTATCTCTTGCTCAAATTATACCCCGCTCAAAACTAATTTTGCTCATCCTCCAGTAATTTCCTTATATTTTTTCTCGCCGAGTTTTTCCAACAACAGACGGCGGCTGGCTTCTTCTGTGTTTTCTTCGCGTTCCTTGTCAATCTCTGCCTGATGGACAAAATAATAGTGGATTGCCTCATACACTTGAGGCAAGGTAACATGCGGGACGATCTCGTTTGCTATTACTTCCGGTGTTTCACCAACCTGTAAATAACCAATGATATGACTTACTTTAATGCGCGTCCCACGGATCACCGCACTCGTTCCACCCGTGAATTTGACCGCTTCGATATTTGGAAATGACTGCCTGGCTTTTGCCTTGGGCTTCTTCACCATATAGGTAGCAGACTGTTCCCCCACCTTCTTGCTCCTACGTGTTTCCAGATAAGCCCGCAACGCCTCGCGGATTAGTTCACTGCGCGAGCGATGTTCTTCGGCTGCCATGCGATCAACATCTTCGAGAAATTTTTCTGGGAGAGAGATTAAAATTTTGTTTGCCATGAGGATATATCCTGTATATCCTCATTATACTCCGTGTCCCCTCTCCTGTAGGAGAGGGGCTGGGGCGCCGCGCTGAGCCTGTCGAAGCGTGAGGTCCTTTCCCTATTTTCCCGCCAAAGTAAGCGCAGACGAAGCGCAACTACCTTCTGTTGACAATTTTTTCGGCAATTAAATACACTCTTGTCCCTAAATTGTTTGGCCAACGATGTTCAGGATTTATGTCCAAAGCCCGCGCTCTTTCAATCGCGACTTGTACATTCTCAAGCAAATTTGTTGTATCAGGATTTCCTTTGTTATAACTTCCAAGCAAATCGACTAATTCAAGTTCTAATCGAGTTCTAGGATGTCTTGAGTTGGGTCTTTTATTTTCTCTAAACTCTTGCAAAGTTTCATCAGAATATTCGTCCAGAGATTTTAGATGTAACAAGAACCATATTTCAAAACATGGATTACTAACGGCATATCCGTATCTTTTCTGCGCGCACAAAGAACCAACATTGGACAATTGCCTTTTGCGCCAGCGGTCAACATCGATCACCAGCCAAAGTTCATCATAGCCCAAACGAAGGGAATATTGCTTTCGGAATTTGTCTAATGCATTAAGAACGGTTTCGGGGTCAGAGCCAGCATCTATTCTGTTCAAGACTTCCACATGAATGTTTGGCGCAGAATAAGAATCCACTAAATCATCAAAGTACTTTTTTTCAGTATTTGTACCCTCGGCCGCGATGATAATCAATTTGGCATCCCGATTACCACTTTGACGTGTGGGTGATATGAAACGTTTAAATGGCATTTAATCCCCCTCAAAGTTAAAATGATTTTTTGCCAATAAAAGGAATTGCTCCAAACCGCCCAAGCAAGTAGCCTTTTTGAACATCATTATCGTAGCGAGGCGTAAACTCTTCAAGGGAGTAGGCGACAGATGAGCTTTGTTTATTTTTCTCTACGAACCAAATTTCATCTCTTCGCAAGAGATCAAAAGTTAATAGATTGGCTTCGTGCGTAGTTACGATTAACTGATTTTGATTGGGACTAGTCAAAAATTCATCAATCAACTGATAGCACAAATTCGGATGTAAACTTCTATCTAATTCGTCAATAACAAAAACTCGTGGCTTATCATCAGGAACAGTCAAGATAGGCAACAAATCCATAAGACGGATTGTTCCATCAGATTCGTCTTCGGTATCAAAAGGCACTTCACCATTACAGTCAACCATTCGATGTTTTAAGACAAATTTTGCTGTTGCCAATTCACCATTTTTGTTCTTTGTAATCAAATATCGTTGACCACCCATGCTATTCATAACACCTGTTTTCTCGCCAGGTTTTAAATCCTTTGTTATATCTTTTAGCAATTCTTTTGGAAATTCCGATTCAGCGACAACTTTCTGCAAATCAAAACCACAAACACCAGTGCCGAATTTTTTAAGATATTTGACCATGTCGCTTGTATGTTTGCTGTCAACACTTAAATCCATACCAAATCGACTTTCTGGATATATGACCATCAATTGATCAAACCAATTATATACATCCTCAAAATAAGTAACCTCACGGTCTATGCTCTCAGATAGAAATAATTGATTTAATCGTGTTCCGCGAGCAACGTACCCAAGAAATTCAACGTCTTTTTTTGTTTCCAAATTCAAATTACCAAACTCAACGGATGTTTCCTTCTTGTCATCCGTTTTTCGCTCAAATATAAGTACGGTCGTCGTCTTCTTTATTTGATGTAACCACTCGCTGTGTACTCTTTCATTATCAATTTCAAATCCATACAAATAATCTTTTTCGCCACACCGAATTTCAAACTCAAATTTTGAGGGCAGATTTAAAGTAGCTTTATCGAGTTTAAAAGGGGTAACAGGTATGGGCTTGCGAGCCTTTACCCCCTGAGTAATTAATGCTTTTGTGAAGCCCAATGTATGAACTAAATTTGACTTACCAGACGCGTTTGCCCCATAAACAACGCCAGCCCGCAAAAGGTCAACATCATTTCGACCTGAACCACCAGAAATAATATGGTTTGGATGTTGTTTTCGGACTCTCCCTGGAATCATCGAAAACTCAACTTCATCCTTGAAGGATAAAAAATTGCTTACGCGGAATCGGATTAACATATTATCTCCTACGCATCAAGAGATTTTTTCGTGTTTTATGCGCCTAATAGTCATTATACATAATTATTATCTGCTGTCAATGAGAATATATCACTTATTTTGCAAATTGCTTCCTTAAAGCCGCTTCGCCACGGACACCCCACACACCTCGGAACGTGTTGCAAATCTCTCCCAGCGTGATGTCGTTCATTCTTCAAACTTCTCCAACGGCTCATCGAAATCGGGTTGGATGATGATCTTGCCCTTGTCAATCCCAGGCACGCGCGGAGCATTATCCTTTATTGACAAAAGTTGTATTTCTACTAATTCGGGTTCCAATTTTGAATCTTCGTTGGTATAAACCCGATTCAGCGCTTCTGTAATACTTTTGGGCTTTCTGGGTTTCATCTTTTACCTTTTTTTATATTACACCGATTCTAAAACCCCTCCGCCACATACTCTCCCCACATGCCTCGGAGCGTGTTACAGATCTCTCCGAGCGTAATGTCATTCTCCACACATTCAATGAACAGCGGCATCAAATTATCTGTACCTTTCGCCGCATCCACCAATTTGCCGAGCAACTCCGTCACCCGTCCCCTGTCACGCATTTCCCGTAACTTCTTCAACTTCTCCCGCTGCCCCAATTCAATGGACGGGTCAACCTGCAAACGTTCCAACGTGAGAACCTCGTCCACGGCAAATTGATTGACGCCAACCACGATCTCCTCTTTCTTCTCAATCGCCTGCTGTGCGGCGTAGGCGGCGTTTTGAATTTCATTCTGCATATATCCGCGTTCAATGGACTGTAACGCTCCGCCCATCTCGTCAATCCTGGCGATGTAATCGAGCGCGCCTTTTTCGATCTCGTCGGTCAGATGTTCGATCAGATACGAACCTGCCAGCGGATCAACCGAATCAGCCACGCCTGATTCATAAGCAATGATCTGCTGTGTGCGCAGCGCGACGCGGACGGATTTCTCGGTGGGAAGCCAGAGGGCTTCGTCCATGCTGTTGGTGTGCAGGGACTGAGTCCCGCCGAGCACAGCGGATAGAGCTTGGAGTGTGACACGCACGACATTGTTTTCGGGCTGCTGCGCGGTGAGCGTGGAGCCAGCGGTCTGGGTGTGGAAACGCAATTGCCAACTGGCTGGCTTTTGCGCCTTGAAGCGTTCGCGCATGATTCTTGCCCACATGCGGCGCGCGGCGCGGAACTTGGCGACCTCTTCGAGCAGGTTATTGTGCGCGTTGAAGAAGAAAGAAAGCTGACCCGCGAAGGCATCCACATCCAGCCCAGCCTTGAGCGCGGCTTCCACATACGCGATCCCATTGGCGAGCGTAAAGCCAACTTCCTGCACGGCGGTCGAGCCTGCTTCGCGGATGTGATAGCCCGAGATCGAGATCGTATTCCAATACGGAACTTCCTTTGCACAGAATGAAAAGATGTCAGTGATGAGCCGCATCGAAGGCGCGGGCGGGAAGATGTACGTGCCGCGCGCCACGTACTCTTTGAGAATGTCGTTCTGGATGGTGCCGCGCAGTCCGCGTATATCCGCGCCCTGACGCTTCGCCACCGCAATGTACATCGCCAGCAAAACGCCCGCCGGCGCGTTGATGGTCATCGAAGTCGAAACCTTGTCGAGCGGAATCTGATCGAACAAATGCTCCATATCCTTGATGGATGAAATAGACACGCCGACTTTTCCAACCTCTCCCTGCGTGATCGGGTCATCCGCATCATACCCAATTTGAGTTGGGAGGTCGAAAGCGACACTCAGCCCCGTTTGACCTTGCTGCAACAAATAGCGATAGCGTTTATTGGATTCTTCGGCTGTCGAGAAGCCCGCATACTGACGCATCGTCCAAAACCGCGAACGATACATCGTCGGCTGCACTCCGCGGGTATAGGGATATTCTCCAGGGAAGCCTAACTTCTTTAAATAGGATTCATCCGCGCTGAGCGGAGCCGTAGGCGTAGTCGAAGCGGGCAACGCCACCCTCGGCACCTCGACGCCCGCTGAAGTCTCGAAGCGCTCTTTCCTCTCCTTGAATTTTTCCAAAGACTTCTTGAGCGTGGATTCTTTCCATTTGTTGTATTGGTTATTGAGGGTCATGATATTCACCTATGTTTCGTCATTGCGAGGAGCGCTCTTGCTCTTCCCTGGCACCGCCCGCCAGGGCAGGTGTGCGACGACACTTGCGCCATACGCCAGTGCGGTGAGCAATCCCCTTGCGATGGTGGAGCTTGTGTCGCCACGGCGCCACGGCGACGCTTCGGGTGGAAGAGCACCGCCCTCGCACATCGTCCCCGAATGGGGAATGACGGGATAACGTAAGTATAAAGCCAATCCATCGCCTCAGGCATTGGACAGTACACGAAGTAGCTGGGCTGGGTAGTCTGTTCAAAATGGTAAAATAAAATTGTCGGGTTGGAGGTTAGTGTGACTGTTGCCGCGCTTGGGTTAAGCCTTATCATCAGCATCGCGTCGCTTGCATGGGGATATGCAGAAGCAGGATTTGATGCCATTTCAACCTGGATCATTTTCTTTGGATTACTATGGTTATATTCACAATGGCGCGGCTGGAGCTGGGTTTCTTCGCTTGGTTTGTTTCTTGCCCTCCTGGCTGGCATGATCGGGTTATGGCTTAACTTTACAATCGGGTGGATTTTTAGCGGCGCACTCTTCGCGCTCTTCGCATGGGGCATGACAGACTTTCGCCTGAAATTAAATTTTATAACACCCAGGGAGGATATTAAAGGCCTGGAGCGCCGCCATATTGCGCGCCTTTACATACTGGCTTCGGCGGGCTTGATTCTCGCTTCGATCATGCTGTCAATGCGCGGGCAGTTTTCTTTCGAGTGGGGGGTTTTACTGGGTTTTGTACTATTGCTGGGTTTGCTGCAATTGCTTGTGTGGTTTCTGAGATAGAAATTTATTGCAATTCTTTTATCCATTTTTCAGTTTCTGTTGTTGAGCGGAAATGAAGCACGTGTAGATGCTCATATTCCGGCAATGAAAATAATATGGGATATTCATACTTGCGCCTCCAGTATGTCTTGAACAACCAGTGGAATAATGAATCCTGTGACCACAATTTTAGATGCATCCAAAACGTCTCGCGATTACCGTTCCATAATTCCTCCTGCGTCACTGCGCGGCGGATCGTGCGGGTGAGCAAACGCCAGAAGACGATATGAAACGGATAATCGAGCCAGATAATGACTTGCGCTTTGGACCAGATCAAATCACGTACGACATGATAATTCCCCGCCACCACCCAGACATCTGAACTGATCGCTTTTTCGACACGCTCACGAAATACCTCGGGCTTTGCCCCCGCCCAATTTTGCCCCCAATGTAATGCATCCAATTCAATATTGTCTGCGCCAATTATTTCGGCGAGCTGATTTGCTATTGTGGATTTTCCAGAACCGGTTGTTCCAACGATGACGATGTGTTGATAGGGAATAATATGTTTCATCAGGCATGGGATTATAATTTGTGAAACGTAATTTACAACAGAAATTTACCAATTACGAATTACTTCTACACAAGGATTCCCCATGTTCGATCTTCCCGATGATGAAATTCTGCCGCTCTCCAAAGAGCATGTCTTTTGGACCTGGTCTGCTCAGGCGAAAGTCAATCCCATTGCAGTAAAACGCGCCAAGGGTGTGTATTTTTGGGATGTGGACGATAAACGCTATCTCGATTTCAACTCCATGACCATGTGCGTCAATATCGGTCATGGGGATGAGCGTGTCATCAAAGCCATGCAGGCGCAGGCCGCGGAATTGTCATACGCCGCACCGGGCATGACTTCAAAAATCCGTGCGCTGGCCAGCAAGGCTGTGGCAGATGTCACGCCAAACGGCGCGTTAAGCAAGGTGCTGTTTACCCTTGGCGGTGCGGATGCAAATGAGAACGCCATCAAACTTGCGCGTGGTTACGCGGGCGCGAAACGTCATAAGATCCTTGCGCGCTATCGCTCGTATCATGGCGCATCCGCTGGCGCAATGGCGGCGACTGGTGACCCGCGCCGCGTGGCATGGGAGCCGAATTTGATGACAGGCGTTGTTCATTTCCTTGACCCGTATCGTTACCGTTCCACCTTCCACCGCACAAACCCTGATATTTCGGAAGAGGAGTTTGCGCGCGATTATCTCAATCACCTCGAAGAAATCATTCTTTATGAGGGACCTGACTCCATCGCCGCCGTCTTAATCGAATCTGTCACGGGCACGAATGGCATCATCATCCCGCCGCAGGGCTATATGCAGGGCGTGCGGGCCTTGTGCGATAAATATGACATTGTGATGATCTGTGATGAAGTCATGAGCGGGTTTGGGCGCACAGGTAAATGGTTTGCAGTGGAGCATTGGGATGTGCTCCCGGATATGATTACGATGGCGAAGGGACTCACCTCCGCGTATGCGCCGTTGGGCGCGGTCGCGATGAAACCTGAGATTGCTGAGGCTTTCGATGAGCATCCCTTTGAAAGCGGGCTGACATATACCTCGCATCCCATTTCGCTGGCGGCGGCTGTGGCAAATATCCATGTCCTCAAGGAGAATAAAATCGTCGAGCACGCGGCAGGCATGGGCGCAGTCTTGAGGCGCATGTTGACCGATCTCGGCGAAGCGCATCCGTCCATCGGTGAAGTCCGCAATATTGGTTTGTTTGGTATCCTTGAACTGGTCAAGGATAGAAAGACGAAAGAGCCGATGGCGCCATGGAATGGGACATCGCCTGAGATGGCGGCGTTGGGAAAATATTGCCTGGATCATGGATTGTTTTTATACACACATTGGCATACTGTTTTGATCATCCCGCCGTTGATCATTAATGAAGAGCAATTGAAAGAGGGCATTGATGTTTTGGATCAGGCGCTGGAGATCACAGATAATCGCCAGGTGAGGGGATAGATACCCGTTCCATACTGAAGAAGGGACGTCCTTCCACAAATTCCTGATCAGATATTTGGATGAGGTTGGGACGCTGCAGGCCTGTGCTTCACGTTCAAAGCTGGCGCGTGTTTCGGGATTTTCATCGCACGTCATCACGCCTGATCTATACAGTCACATTGTAGTTAAGTTTCGAAAAAATTGAAGGAGAATTTATGGCGATTAGTCCTGAAAAAGTTTTACATGATTATTTAATTAAGAGCAGTCTAAAACTGACTACAGCCGAATCATGTACCGGCGGATTAATTTCCCACCGCATTACAGACATCCCCGGCTCTTCAGAATATTTTGTGGGCGGCTTCGTCGCATATTCTTATGAAGCCAAAGTCGCTTTACTGGGAGTTTCATGGGAAACCTTGAATACAAAAGGCGCTGTTTCGCGTGAGACCGTGCTTGAGATGGCGCACGGCGCAATGCATGCATTGAACGCCGATATTGCTCTCAGCGTCAGTGGAATTGCAGGCCCTGGCGGTGGCACGCCGCAGAAACCTGTTGGATTTACATGGATTGGATTGGTAACCCAAAAAGGCGAGTGGGCGCGTAACTTCATTTGGGACGGGGATCGTGAACAGAATAAACGATATTCATGTGATGCCGCCTTGCAACTCGTTCTTGATTATCTGGAAGGAAAACTGACTTGAAGATAGTCGTCATCATTTCAGCCAATGCCGAGTGGCAGGTTGTCAAGGAAATGTACTCTAATCTTGAAACCAAACCATCCCCCTTTGGCGAGTATGCCAACCTGAAACTTTCAACTTTCAACCTTCAACTCGTTCATGGCGGTTGGGGGAAAATTTCTGCGGCGGCTTCCGCTCAATATGTGATTGACCATTTCAAGCCAGACCTGCTCGCCAACCTCGGCACATGCGGAGGGTTTGTCGGGCGAATTGAAATAGGGAAGATCATCCTCGTTGAGCGCACTCTGGTCTATGACATCCTCGAGCAAATGGGCGATTCATCTGAAGCCATTGAACATTACGCCTCTTCCCTCGACCTGAGTTGGCTGCCGCTTAATTTGCCTTCTCCCATCTCGCGCGGACTTCTCGTCTCTGCAGACCGGGATATTGTCGCGGAAGATATTCCCATGCTCATCGAAAAATATGACGCCGTCGCCGCAGATTGGGAATCAGGCGCAATTGCATGGGTTGCAAAAAAGAATAATACGCGCCTGTTGATCCTGCGCGGGGTCACTGATCTGGTGTGCATTGACGGAGGGGAAGCCTATGGAAATCTTGGGTTATTTCACGAACGGACGAAGACAGTCATGCGCGAGTTATTTCGTCAATTGCCTGATTGGTTGAATTCCATCAAAATTTAGGAGATAAGATGCACGCATATCATCACGATGCAAAGCCAGCAGAATGTCGTGATCTCATTGAGGTATTCAACCATGGAAAAGAATGATTCCCATAGCACGGATGTACGCAGATCTCGGGAAATGTAACAAAAGTCACTGCCTGCTTTTGCGTTTTCTTGCTATCATTGGTGTAATTCAGACAATGCTTGTGAAATAAGACACATTACAAAAGGAGAGTGACATGTCCGAGAATGATGAACGTGAAAATGAGCCTGTGCCGCAAGGGCAAAAGTGGTTCGACAACATTTGGTTGTTGTTCGTGCTGTCATTGTTGATCAGTACTTTGATCTATAACGTTTGGGGAATTATAGATCTGATCAATGTTCCCCCTGCCCCATATTAAGAGGAGAAGAAAAATGTTAGCGCCTGAAAAACTTTGGTGGAAGCCGCTGGGCCGCATGGAAAAAACATGGCTCACAGTGGCATTTGTGTGGTGCGTGTTCCTGACTGTGATGATGCCTTTGTGGTACTTCTACGGGAAGCAAAACGTGCCAACGGAAACATACCGCGTGACCCGCGAACAATTCGCTGCGAAGGTGAATGAGTTTGTTACCCAATACCAGGTTGGAGATGAAAACGGAATTCCCGTTGTGGCTCCCCCACCCGGCAGTGACGTGTACCTGCGCGCCAGCACCTGGCAGTGGTATCCCATATTGCAATTGGAAAAGGGACAAACCTACCGCCTGCATATTTCTTCAATGGATCTGCAGCATGGGTTTTCGCTCCAGCCCGTGAACATCAACCTGCAGGTTATTCCTGGTTATGACTATGTTGCTACGATTGTCCCGACCAGCGCGGGCGAGTTCACCATCGTCTGCAATGAGTTTTGTAACCTCGGTCACCATACCATGGTTGGCAAAGTAATCGTCAAGTAGGAGAATGAAAATGACAGCACTTGCACCCACAACTCCCTGGAAAGCCGGCGCGAAGGATGATTATCGCGTCTGTGGTGTGACCACCCTTAAAGTGGATATGCACACCGAACGCCTCATCATTGCCAATGCAGTCATGGCGGTGGTAACCCTCCTGCTGGGCGGCACCGCAGCTCTCTTGATCGCGCTGACACGCTGGCAGGCCATCCATCTTTTGGATGCAACCTGGTTCTACCGCCTGTTGACCCTGCACGGCATTGATATGCTGGTGGCCTGGATCGTCTTCTTCGAAATGGCAGGCTTGCATTTCGGCTCGACTGTTTTGCTGAATGCGCGTCATGCTGCGCCCAAACTTGCCTGGCTTGGTTTCATTATGATGACTGTCGGCGGTTTGTTGGTGAACGGCGTGGTCTTGTTTGACCCGCAATCCACCGTAATGTTTACAGCCTATGTTCCGCTCAAAGCGCACCCACTCTTTTACCTGAGCTACATTCTGTTTGCAGTCGGGGCGTTGATTACCGTGATCACATTCTTCATCAATATTGCGGTGGCCAAGCGCGAAAAAAGATTTGAAGGCTCGCTTCCGCTGGTGGTCTTCGGTTTGATGACTGCCGCCATCCTGGCGGTGTACACCCTGCTCCAGGGCGCCGCCGCAATTGTGCCTGCCTTCCTGTGGTCCCTGGGTATTCTCCAAAATTATGACCCCGGCATCTACCGCAACTTTTTCTGGGGATTCGGTCACCCCGCGCAGCAGGTCAACCTGGCCGCGATGGTTGCGATCTGGTATGCGCTCGCACAAATGACCACGGGTATTCGCCCAATCAACGAGAAGTTCTCGCGCCTCGCTTTCATCCTTTACCTGTTCTTCATCAACCTCGGCTCTGCCCATCACCTTTTGGTTGATCCCGGGCTGTCCTTTGCATGGAAGGCCGTCAATACCTCCTACGCCATGTACCTCGCAGTGCTTGGCTCGATGATGCACGCCTTCTCCATTCCCGCTGCAATTGAAGTAGCACAGCGCGCGAAAGGCCACAACAAAGGACTCTTTGGCTGGCTTCGCAACGCGCCCTGGGGCGAACCTGGTTTCAGCGGATTGTTCATGTCCATGATAATCTTTGGCTGGATCGGCGGCGTCACTGGCGTGACCATCGGCACAGAACAGATCAACATGCTGGCGCACAATACACTGCGCCTGCCCGGTCACTTTCACGCAACAGTTGTAGGCGGCACCACCACCGCTTTCATGGCATTCACGTATTACGTCATCCCTCTCATCTTCCGCAAGGAACTCAAACTTAAGAGCTGGGCAAAGTGGCAGCCATATGTATTCGGAGGCGGCACGATTCTGGTTTCATTGGGCATGATCACCAGCGGACTCCAAGGCGTTGCCCGCCGCAATTGGGACATCACCTTCGCTGGCGTCGTCCCCGGCACAGTGGACCTGACCCTCGCCATCTTCGGTATCGGCGCGTTGATCGCAGTAACAGGCGGCATCATGTACATAACCATCGTACTGGCTTCCATACTCACAGGTCCGCGCATGGAAGCAGGTCAACTGCTGCTCGTCGGCGGCAAAGAGAATCCCCTGCTTGAATCCACCAAGTTAACCGACGAGCAAATGGAACATCCGAAAAACCAACCCAAAGGCACGCTCGTGCTCGTCTTTGCCTTCCTGGTTTGGTTCGCCGTGTATTACCTCAGCAACTGGTGGCTGCTGGGACGTACCTGGTTCATTCGTTAGTCTCTCCTTTGAACTCCCGCCCAGAGAATCACCACTCTGGGCGGGAACACATTATGATCACAGCGCTGCTGCTCGGTCTGCTTGGAAGCTTCAGTCATTGCGTCGGCATGTGCAGCGCCGTTGTTATGCTGTTTGACCGCCAGCCCATCTTTCAAAATAAATTCGCATGGGTGCTTGCGCACGCAGGACGCGTCACAACATACGCAATTCTTGGAATCCTTTTTGGCTTCTTCGGCCAATCCCTTTGGTCGCTTGAAAAACTCCAGGCTGTTCTTTCGATCATTTTTGCAGTCATGGCCTTTTATATGGCATCTGCATTCATAGGATTAACGCCCTCGCCCGAATTTTTATTCTCCGGAATCATTCAACGCTGGGGACGCGCCATGCGCGCATTCAAATCCGCTTCGCTCCCGACCTGTTACCTGCTCGGCCTTCTTTGGGGGCTGCTCCCCTGTGGTTTGGTCCTGACTGCCCTCGTCACCGCCATGGCTTCTGCCAACGCAATGCAAGGCGCATTGAACATGCTCATCTTCGGCATTGCCACCCTCCCAAGCCTGTTCGCCGTCAAATGGTTCGTGAAGAAATCCACCTCACTGGCCTGGTCACGCGGACTGGCATCATTCGCGATGATGTTCTTCGGCTTCCAATTCGCCATGCGCGGGTTTGCCGCGTTGGGCTGGGTTGAGCATATGATGGTTGGTTCTGTGATGTTTTGGTAACAGAAAAACTCCGCTGGTTGAGTAGGGCGAGCGCACTTCTCGCCCGTATCGAAACCAGCAATAACAAGCAAACAGGAAATTATATGAATGGTGGTCTCGTACACCCCGACGAACACGGGGCTACTTGACCACCATTTAACAGATAAATTATTTATGACCCTCGCCACCACTGCCCCCGCCACCAAATCCCTCCTCGTCGCCTGCTCTCTCTGCGGACTGACGACTCTCCACCCACTTACCAACAAAGCAGGCGATGTCTTCTGCTGTCCATCCTGCAGGGAAGTCTCTGCCTTGCTCGCGGAAAGCCCGGCAGCGCCCGCTGTCTCGGCAAATGCAGAAAACGCAGAGAATGTCACCCTCACCCTCGGCGGCATGTGGTGTTCCTCCTGCGCCTGGCTGGTCAGCGAACAACTCCGCCGCACGAAGGGAGTCGTCAACGCCGAGGTGAGTTTCATTCAAGGGCAAGCCAATCTCACATTTGACAAGACGCTTACAAATCCCGTTAAACTCAGGAAGCGCGTGCGTTCGCTCGGTTATCGAGCCGCTCTTCCAAACGAAAAACCGCGCGACGAGGAAGAATCCTTCTATACACGTTTGCTGATCAGCGGCGTGATGGTCCTGCACGACATGATCGTCGGGGCGGGCATATACGGGCGTGAACTGCTCGGGCTGGCTTCCCCTGAAACACAATGGCTGGTGGATTTCTTCCAGATCATGATGCTGGTATCGAGTATTCCTGTTTTGCTGTTACTTGGCCTGCCAATTTTGCGGGCAGGGTTTGCAAGTCTTTTGCGCGGACAGCCCAACATTCACACACTCATCACGATTGGTACATTCTCCGCCTTCGGATTGTCCGTCCGCAATTTGATCGCGGGACACGGCGGCCTGTATTTCGACACCGCTACGATGCTCATCTTTTTGGTTTCGATAGGCAGGTGGCTTGAAATGCAGGCGCATAAATCGAGCAACAAAGCCGTTGCGCGCTTGCTGGAACAGATTCCCTCTACAGCGACAGTAGTCACAGGCGAATCTGATAGGACCATCAATGTCGCTGAACTGAGACCTGGCATGCGCGTGCGTGTGCGACCTGGCGAAAGATTTCCCGTGGACGGATTGATCGCCATCGGTGAAGGTGACGTGGATGAGTCCCTGCTGACGGGCGAACCCAAACCCGTCACCCATCATGAAGGTGACAAAGTCCAAGCTGGGACGATCAACCTCGACGGTGGTTTTGAGGTCATCACAATGGCTGTTGGCGAATCCACAACAGCGGGCCAAATCGGAAGATTACTGCATGAAGCCCTGTGGGCGCGTTCACCGTTGGAAAGAATGGTGGACAAGCTCTCCGCATGGATGACCCCTCTTGCGCTTGGATTGGCAACCATTGCATTCCTGATCTGGAATTATGTCTCGGGCTTGGAAACAGGCTTGCTGGTGGCCTTGTCCGTTTTGCTTATCGCTTGCCCCTGTGCGCTGGGACTTGCAACGCCGCTCACGTTATGGCTCTCCCTCGAACGCGCCGCTGAATCAGGCGCAATTTTGCGAAGCACGGCCGCGCTGGAACGATTAGCCAAGGTGCAAAAAGTCTTCTTTGACAAGACCGGCACATTGACTCAACTGCCGATGAAGGTGCATGGCATATTTCTGGAGTCAGCCAGCTTGCTGGCTAACAGTCGGGGAGCAAGTGTCGCCACGGCGCCACAGCGATGCTCCCCAACTCCAGAGTCGGAGTTTTTGCAAATCATCGCTTCCATTGAAAACGAATCCGAGCATCCTCTCGCAAAAGCCATTGTTGAATATGTAAATTCAAAAAGCGTGAAATTATCCAAACCCGAATCATTCAAATCCCTCCCCGCGCTTGGCGTTGTTGGGACTTTACGAATTACGGATTACGAATTACGAATCATCATCGGCTCAGCGCGGTTGATGTCTGCTGAGGGGTTGAAGATGTCAACGAATATCAAGGAGCAGGCCGAGGCGTGGAAGGAAGCGGGGCACTTCGTCGTGTATGCCGGCTGGGATGGGCAGGTTGTGGGGCTTGTGGGGCTGGGCGAGACAATCCGCGAGGAGGCGAAAGATGTTGTGCATCAATTGCAATCCCGTGGATTGGAACTCGGCGTGCTGACAGGCGACGAGTCCAGCGCGGGTGAAAGGTGGCAAAAGACGTTGGGCATTCCTGTCATCGCCGCGCTCACCCCTGATGAAAAGATGAAACATCTTGCGGGGAACGCCGCGATGGTCGGGGATGGCATCAATGATGGCCCCGCGCTAGCCGCCGCCACGGTTGGGCTTGCGATGAATCACGGAACGGATGTCGCGCGCAGTGCGGCTGATATCGTGCTGATGCGCGATGACCTGCGCGTGATCCCCTGGCTAATTGATCTCTCACGAGAATCCATGCGCCGCGTAAAACAAAATTTGGGCTGGGCAGTCATTTATAACGTAATTGGAGTCGCGCTTGCCATGGCCGGCTTATTACAGCCCGTCTTCTCCGCTTTTGCAATGGTGGCGAGCAGTATCTTCGTCACAACCAATGCAATGAAGATGAATAAATTTCCATCATTGTATGAAGAAGACTCGGTGGTTGAGTAAGGCGAGTGTTCTTCTCGCCTGTATCGAAACCACCAATGACAAGTAAACAAAAAATTAAAGATAAACCTGAAATGGGTGGTCTCGATACGTGGCGCTGAAAGCGCCACTACTCGACCATCGTATGAACTTGGAACCTGGAACCTGATACATGACTCACAACCCCTACGCGCAACGCAAAACCCTGCACACCTTTGAAAAACTCTGGACAAAATTCGAAGGACTCATCAACCGTCTCACCAAATCGGATTTCAACCCCTTTTATCATCTTGGCACCTTAACGATCTTTATGCTGCTTGTGCTGATCGGGACAGGCGTGTATCTGACTGCAATTTATCGCCCCGGTCTCGATGTGGCCTATGCCACAGTTGAAAAAATCGATTCCCACTGGTTTGGCTCGCTCATGCGAAGCGTTCATCGCTATGCCTCCGACGCGATGATATTGCTTATTATTTTGCATTTCCTCAAGATGTTATTGAGCGGCCGCTACTGGGGGTCACGCTGGCTGGCATGGACAAGCGGCTGGATCATGCTTGCCACCACCTGGCTGGTCGGCACGATGGGCTACTGGCTGGTCTGGGACGAACGCGCACAATGGATGACCGAATACATGATGAACACCATTGCCGGCACATCGGGTCTCACCTATGTCGCGGCAAATATTGTGTCTCGCACCTTCTCCAACTTTGTGATCATCCTTTTCCTGCATGTCTTCCTGCCGCTGATCGGCTTCCTCGGCATTTACATTCACGGTTTGCGCCTCTCACGTGCGCATTGGTGGTCGCCGCGCTGGGTCAGCATTCAAGCCGCTATCGGTCTGATCGTGCTCTCGCTCATCAAACCCGTCACCTCCGCCGCGCCCGCAGATCTATCGCGCCTCGTCCAATCGGTTCCAATGGACGCCTATTACCTCGGCTTTCTGCCATTGCTCGACGCATGGGGTAACTTGATTTTCTGGGGACTGGCGATTTTCGTGGGCGGGACTTTGTTCCTGCTCCCCTGGCTCGCCCCAAGCCGGGACCTGGGACCTGCGGTTATTTCCAACCCAAAATGCACTGGCTGTACCATCTGCTACACCGAATGCCCATTTGATGCGATCCGCATGGTTCAACGCGCTGATGACTCCGGCTATCAAAAATTAGCCATCATCAACAACGCCCAATGCACCGCTTGCGGAATTTGCGTGGGCGCATGTCCCGCCGATGCGATTGACTTAAAGGGCGGTTACAACGGCGAACAAACTTACAATACGATCAAAGGCGCATTACACCGTGAAAAGAAAGCAGGCTACCCTGTCACTGTTTTGTTTGCAAGCTATCGAGATGAGGCTTTGGGTGGTTTGCCTGCCCAATTAAATGTCAGCGAAAGAAAAACTCCTGTAACCGTATCAGCCTGGGGAGAGACGGCGCGCGTTGTGACTGTCGTTCTTCCTTCGGCAAGCACAGTCAATATCGAATGGATCAAGTCCCTGCACAGCGAGGGCGCGCGCGATGTCGTCATTCTTTCGCATCCCTACGATGACGGTATTTACCGCGAAGACTCGCATTGGATTTTGAATCGCCTGAAGCTGCGGCCGGCATTGGTGACGAAAGATTTACACTGGCTCGAAACCACACCCGGCGACGCAAGGGCAGTTGAATCCTATCTGAATAACCTGCAGCGTATGGAGACACAATCCAACAAGTCCGCGCCTGTTTTGCCGCCTGTGAATAACCGTCAGAAATTGAGCCCTTCGATTGTGAGCGGTTTGGTTGGGACAGTAATATTGCTGGCCATGTTCGCCCTCGCCCTGCCGTTGGACATTCCCACTGGGATGCAAGCCGCAAACGAAAGCGGCTTGCGGATCGCCCTCGACGCAAAAGGCAAGATCACGTCTGCAAACATTCCAGAGGGAGTCATCCTGCCCGAAGGCGCAGACGCGGAAAAAATCTTCGGCGGTGAACACTTCCCCATCAGCCTGCGCGTGATCGTGGATAGCGAAACGATTCTCGATGAAACTTATAAGCCTTCCGGTATCAGCGGCAATGGACGCATTTCTGCCCTTGAATTCCTGGAAATCGAATCGGGCACACATCAAGTTGAAATTTGGATCAAAGATGTGGCGGATGAATATCGTTCTGTTTTTTCTGGCACGGTTAACTTTGAACAAGGCCAGGTTTTGATTCTCGCCTATGATGAGAAAAATGATGTATTTGAGTTGAGATAAAACGACGGTGGACGAATGACCACAGACGGTAACGGTCTATCGCCTATGGTCAGCGATCAACAAAAAAGAGCGAAGACCCATTTTAGGAATCTCCGCTCTTTTTATTATTCTTTCGTTGCTTTCGAGCGATACGCTATAAAAAATCCCGCCATGATCACAACCAGCACCGCAAATGGAATCCAAGTGAAACGGGCACGTTCCGCCAGGACTGCCCGAAAAGGCGCTTCAGCCGCAGGATTAGCCGCATACCACTTCCCGTCATATTCGGATGAGCCGTTCACCAATCCGTCATAATAAACATAACCTGTATACGGATAATAATGCAGTTGATCAAACGGATCGGCGCTGCTTCCTTTCACAATCATGCGCACGATCTGGTAACCCTGCCCGGGGTCGGAGGGAGGCGGAATTTCTCCCTGTGAAAAATCTGCAAAGATGAAAAAATCCTGGGTCAGCTCGGGGTTGGTCGCGCTGATATCACCGGTAATGCCAGGTCCTTTGATCACAATGTAATCAAATTCACCTTTGGCAAATCCCAAAGTGGAAGGAATCAATATCCCCAGAACAAGAAACAAAAAGATTATTTTTTTCATTGACAATTCATGCTCCATTTCAAAATATTATGACGAGAGGCATCACACCATTTTTATCACAAGCATGGTGAGGTCATCGCCAAGCGGCATGGACCCAATAAATTCGTTCAAATGATTCTCCACTGCAACGATGACTTCATCAGCGGTTTGCGCCAGGGCGGAAGATTTCAACGAGTCCGTCAATCGGGTATCACCAAACAAATCCCCATCAAACGAAAAAGCTTCCGTGAGACCATCCGTATAAAGAAAGAGCGTTTCCCCTTGCGTAAATGAGATGGTGCGTTCCTTCATATTCGGTTGTTCCAGCACGCCAAGCGCAACGGCTGTACGTGTGAGTTTTTCAGGTATGCCATTGGCTCTCACCCAAAACGGCGGGTTATGCCCTGCATTCACATAAGTAAATTCAGCGCGTTCCATATCCAAAACACCGTACACAGCTGTGACAAACATACCTTGATGCGTATCTGGCAAGAGCAGGTCATTCACACGGCGCAATGCCTGAGCGGGCGAATCGGTTTCGATTACCGCGGCGCGCACGAGCGTACGAGTGAGCGCCATGAATAAAGCGGCAGGCATGCCTTTATCCGCCACATCTGCAATGAAGAGACCCAGTTTCTTGTTGGGCAGTTCGATCACATCGTAAAAGTCACCACCCACCTGCCGCGCCGTGCGCCAGCGCGCCGCCAATTGCCAGCCAGGGTAGGCAGGCAAACTTTGCGGAATGAAGGTCTGTTGGATCTGGCGCGCCAATTGCACTTCGGTCTCGAGGCGTTCGCGCACGACCATTTCCTGCTGCAAAAGATCATTCTGAATTGCAAGCGCAGCTTGTTGCGCGATACCGTTGATGATCTCAATTCGGCGTGAGCGGAAACGGCGACCGTTTTCCGTCTCTTCGATCAACAGGACCCCAAACAGAATATTCTTGATGGACAATGGCAGCGCCATCAACAATCGCTCCGCATTGAGCACATCCGCTTCCCGCTTCGCGTTGACCTCAGGCTTGATCCTCAACCAGGACTTTGGCATCGCTTTTGGTTTAAGTGGATGCGTAACCAGAAGGTTTTGCTCGCGCACAGCATCAAGGAAGGGGAACATACCCGCGCTGAATTCCTTTTCGGTCATGAGCGCTTCTTCCTGATCTGAAAAACCGTACTCGTGCGAAGCTGAAAAAGACATGCGCTCTGAGTCCCAGCGATATAAAGCAACCCGTTTGACACCCACAAGGATCGGCATGATACGGGTGATGGAAGCCAGTATCTCGTCAATATCATTCAGAGTTACTACAGCCTGCGCCACCTGCAACAAAGCCGCAGACGCATAGGCTTGTTCCTGTGCGGAATCATATAAACGCGCATTTTCTATGGCAACGGCCGCATAACTTGCGAATGTGGTGATGATCGCCTGGGCTTCATGACCGTATCGTCCAGCGGTGTGATGCGCGAGTGTCAGCACACCTAACGGACGATCGCCGACACGCAAAGGCGCGGCAATGGACGAGTAATTCCCGTCATATCCCGCCGCCAGCCCGCTGGGCCAGATCTGCTGATCGGCGCGCCGAATAATTGGAACATCGGATATCAAAGCCTCCGCCATAGCGTAGGTCGCATCCGGATTGGCAATACAGATGTTTTCTAGCTGGTTTGCGTTCACACCATGCGCCGCAGACAAACAAAGCTCGCCATTCTGCAGTAACCAAACTGCCGAAATATCAATCGGCAAGTTGCGGTCCAATTCCGTGAAAATAGTCTCCAGCACTTCATCCACGCCAACATTATCAGAGACCAGGCCCGCCACTTCACGCAGGCTGTCGGATACCTGCCGGCGCCATTGTTCAGAGTGATACAGATCCGCATTACGAATGGCCGCCGCGATTGTATCCGCTACGGCTTCGAACATGACCTGGTCATCCTCCGTGAACGCATTCAATTTATCGGATTGAATATCCAGCAGGCCGATCACCTTCTCATTAAAGATCAAAGGCACGCACAATTCAGATTGTGTGTTTTTGGGCGGCAAGGGCGAATGGAGGTAACGAGCCTCTTTTGAGACGTCATTCGCAAGCACGGATTTTCCATTTCTTGCCACCCAGGGCATGATTCCGAGCGCATCGTCGAGAGGAATTGAAAAACCTTCCAATTTTTTACTGCGTTTTCCACTGCCGGACTCGTAAACGATCAAGCGGCGGTTGGAATGCACCGTGAACAATGAAACATGAGGATACCCAAATTTGTCATGGATCAAAGACGCGGCGTCATGCATTAATTGCGAAAGATCGAGGGTGGAGGTCACGCTCTTGCTTACTTCAGAGACCAATATAAGCTGGTCGGCGCGGCGGTGTAAATTACTATATAAATGAGCGCTCTCGACTGCGCGCGCAATATTATCTGCCAGCGCGTGCAGGATGAGAAGATCGTTCGGGTGAAAGGCGCTCTTCTGGTTGCTTTGCACATCCAGAACGCCAAGCACACGATCTTTTATCTTTAGGGGAATAACAACTTCTGATTTTGTTTCGGGCAGGCTGTCTATGAAGCGATAGCGTGGATCAGACTGAACGTCGTCACACACGATCTGGTTGCCATCACGCGCGGCCTCGCCGATCAACCCCTGTCCCATCTCGACTTCAAGGGCGATGGCAGCCTTCTTCTTTCCTTTGCGCGGCGCAACAGCGCTCGAGCGGAATCGTAACGCATTGGAATTTGAGTCCAGGGTAAAGATGGCAACATAATAATAATGGAAGGTCTTTTGGATTAGTTCAGTGACACGATCGGCGAGTTCATCCAGATTGAGCACATTCGCGATCTGCGTGCTGACCTCGCGCACAAGAGTGAGCTGCCTGAGGCGGAACTGTTCGACCTCGGTTCGATGTGAAGCGAACAAACTGACAGAAATGATCTGGGCGAGACCTTGAAGCAGATTCAACTCTGGGGTGGAAAACTTAGGTCCCTTGGGGCGGGTGATCTGGAGAATGCCGAGGGTAATCCCCTGATCTTCGAGCGGGATCGCGGCAAAGGTCCCGCGCGAAGCGGCGTTTTTTATGCTCCTGCTTTGAGTGATCAGCTTGCCTGCTTTGAATGCCAGTTTCATTCCCGCAAGGGTAGGCTGAGCAGGAAAGATGAAACCGTCCTCCCGATCTGGCAGGCGAAAAAATTTCTCCTGTAACCAGACATCCACCACGCCTTCGATGAGGCGGCCTGTCATGGATACGATTCGGTCACGCTGTATGCTGAGAGAATTTTCGCTGCGCAGTTGTTCCCCCAGTGCGGCGATATGAAACCAATCCTGTGATCCTGAACGCTCTGCGCGTGTTTTGACGCTCATACGGTTTATCCCCTGCGCTTGATCATTGTGAGCAGGTTGCCTGTCTTTGCGTTTGATTCATAGCGGACTTCGTCCATAAGCTTCCGCATGAGGTATACCCCAAGTCCCCCGATTTGACGTTTGGAGAGGTCTGCCTTTAGATTTGGATGTTTGACATTGGAAGCGTCGAAAGGCTTGCCGGTATCGCGCATGGTAATAATCAGTTCGTCATCCTGCATATCGCAGGTTATCTGCAGGGATGCATTTGCGACGCCTTCATAGGCATGTTCAATAATATTGGAGGCGGCTTCATCTGCGGCAAGCTGCAGGGAGTAGATCGCTTTTTCAGTGAAGCCACCCTCGTGAGCCACCCTGGCCACCAAGTCGCGGATCTCATCTAGGAATTCAAACCTGGCAGGGAATGTTGAAATTGGCATAAATAAGAAAAAATATGCCGCCTGCACCGTGAAAGATGAGGCGGCGTTTCTTGTGATTATTAATCAAGAAGGCGCCAGGGCGTCCGTTAGAAACTTCCCACCGCTTCAAGCGGGTCGTTGAAGGTCTTGAAAAGTTCTGTAAACCCGGCCAGTTCAAGCGCTTCACGAATCCGTTCCGGGACGTTTACAAGCACAAGTTCACCGCGATTCATCCGTTTGCAATTCCTCTGGGCCGCAAGCAATGCACGGAAACCAGCGCTGGATATGTATTCAAGTTCGCTCATATCCACAATAAGTTTAAAGTGTCCGTTGGTATTGGCTTTCTCAAGGACTTTTGAAAACTCGGGAGCGGTGGCGCTGTCTACACGTCCCTGCACTTTAAACAAATCACAATGCTTGAATTCCTGAGTTGTAATTTCCATATTTACTCCTTCATCAATGAGAGGGATCTGAACCTGAATGCCAAAATTATATCATGTTCTTTTGGCCTGTCTTCGCATTTGCAGCTTCACAAAAAATAGTATGGAAATCGAAAAAAAAATGGACGGACAGTCCATGGACAAACATAAATGTATTTTCTGAATATCAATTGACACCCCCTCTCACATCAGGTATGCTTGCCAGCGTCCGGGCAGGCCCGGCGCGGCGAAGCCTTTTGAACCCCGCCAGGATCGAAAGATAGCAACGGTAAGGAAGAGTCTTTGGGCGCCGCCGGTCGCCTGCCTGGATATCTTTGCTCTACCGTTTGTAACGGGATAACCTTTTTTAAACACAAAGGCGATGTGTTGAGCCTGTCGAAACAACACGAAGTGCACAAAGGGGAAAGAGCATTGACTTAGGTTTTCCTTTGTGCCTTCGCGGTAAATTCTTTTAAATCTTTTTTTGTTTATAATCCCAATATGACATCATCAAACCTTATCAAGATTGCCATTGCAATCAGCATCGGCATCGCGCTCGGACTCATCTATGGCTGGGTCATTGATCCCATTGAATATACCGACGTCCCGCCGAACATTCTCAGGGAGGACTATCGTGTTGATTACGTGTTGATGGTGGCAGAGGCATTCCAAAACGACCACAACCCCGAAACTGCCGCGCGCCATCTCGCCAGCCTTGGGAGCGAACCCCCTGCAACCATTACAACCTCCGCATTGGAATACGCAAACCGAAATGGCTTCACACAAAATGAAATTCTCGCTTTGCAAAATCTCTTAACTGCCATGCAGATGATTCAACCGCCGGGGATTAACAACCCATGAGCCGACTCACCTTCCACAACACGACTCTGCACCTCCTCCTTGCGCTTCTTACCGGACTTGGGCTTGGTCTGGCGTATTCCTGGTTTATCTCCCCTGTCACATATGTGGACGCAAACCCCGCCATCCTGCGCGCTGATTTCAAAGATCAATACCGGGTTGTGATCGCCGCCTCGTATGCATCCACTCATAACCTCCCCCGCGCCCGCGCCCGCCTCGAACTGCTCAACGACACAGATCCCATTGGCGAACTCAGCGCACAAGCACAACGCATGGTGGGCTTAGGCGAATCTCTTGAACGCGTGCAACCTCTCGCACAACTCGCCACAGATCTGCAGCAGGGTTTTGCAAGTGTTTCTCCCACCGCCACCCATTTTACAAACACAAACATTTTTAATACCCCGAACATTGAAACCACTGTTGATGAATTATCTGCAACTCAAACGCCAACAAACCAATTAATGGAAGAAGCCACACCCTTCCCAACCCTTTCCTTTGAACAAACACCCCTTGTGCCCATACAAGTCACAACCAGTACGCCGCGGCCTACATTTACTCCCATCCCCAGGCCGGGCGGGCCATTCATACTCGTCGGGCAAGACTCAATCTGCGAACCAGGCTTGCCATCAAGCTTGTTGCAATTCATCCTCATGGACGGACGCCGCAAGCAAGTGCCAGGCATTGAGATCATCGTCACATGGAGTCAGGGTGAGGACCGCTTCTTTACCGGATTCAAGCCCGAGCTTGGGAATGGATACGCGGACTTCGTCATGCAGGCAGATATTATATATAACGTCCGCGTTGTAGAAGGCGGTGCTTTCGTTCCAAACATCTCCGCTCCCTCATGCACAGACCCAAATGGAGTTAAGTACTCTGGTGGTTTACTACTCACATTTCAACAGCCCTGACCCTGCAACCAAATCCGCTTTCATTCGTTATATCTTGCAGACAAAACAAGGAGTAACGAATGAATACATCTTATCCAAATCAAAAACCTAGTCTACTTACCGCCATCGCGGTAATGACTCTCACCAGCGGCGTCATCAATCTCTTCTGGGGATTCATCGCATCTGCCACGGCACTCGGCACGATCATCGGCGTCATCTGCCTGCCCATCACCATCCTGCCCACCATTCTCGGCGTCTTCGAGATTATTTACGCAGCAAAACTATTGAGCGCGCAACCCGAAGCCGTAAAACCTTCACAGTCCATTGCGGTTTTCCAGATACTTACTTTCTTTATTGGTAATATTTTCTCGATGGTTGTTGGCATACTCACGCTCATCTTTTACAACGATCAAAGTGTGAAAGAATATTTCGCAAAAATCAACGGAACGCAAATTTATGCACCCATACAGCCGCCGTCCATGCCTGAAATACTTCCCGCACCCTCTGATCCTGCTCTTCCTGAACCCGAATTAATGGAAGAACCTGCCAGACCAAAACGCATTCGAAAAGTTGCCGGCAAGTGATGAAAAAACAGCCGCTCCCAAAAAGCGGCTGATAATTTAAATACATGATGTTCTACCTCTGGACTCTCATTCCCCTCGCCCATAAAATGGAAGTACAAAATAACGGATCACAGGGAAGAGATCCCGCGTACTCGCGGGACGCCGAAGGTGCAAATCTGGCGAAAGGCGATACCAGACGAATCTCTCAGGCAAAAGGACCCTGCATCCGCTTAAAACTCTGGAAAGTCTCAATTTATATCGAGACACCGACGGTGTAACATACCGCTGGTCGAGTAGGGCGAGTGCTCTTCTCGCCCGTACACTTGCGCCGCACTGCGTTTGGTGCAGTGCAGGTGTCGAGACCACCATCAGCAAACGATAGATTATTCTCCCCCGATCCATAAAAGAACCAAACCGCATTCGGCAGCGCAGGCAGTCGAAACGGATTTCCGCCGAAACCAAGCGATAATCCAAACGGATCATTCCACAGCCAGCGATGGAACTGCTTGAAGTTTTTGCACGCAGGCTGAGGCTTAGAGTTTGATGCGGAAACTTATGCCGCGGGAGTAGCGAATAGTCATCGAACTGGGCATCCCGATAGTGTAGAGAATCACCGCGCCGCCAAAAACAGAAACAAGTGTAATTTGCTCATTCAAAACAATCGCAGCCACGGCCATGCTTGCGAGCGGCTCGATAAAAAGAAACGCGCCTGTTTGGGCGGCAGGCAATTGACTGAGCGCGTCGAACCATGCGATATATGCAAGGCCAGCGCAGAAGATACCAAGAAAGACCATTGCAATCCAGCCGTGTACATCAAGCTTCCCGAACTCACCCAAGCTATTATTTGATATAAAGGCTGCTGTTATGATCAGCCAGCCAATGGTCATTAACCAAAACGTCAACAACGTGGACGGATGATCCTTTAATCCGCCTCTTGAGAGGATTGAAACTACGGCCCAATTGATGGAGCTTATGAGAATCAGAAAATCGCCAGGTGCCAAAGTTACCCACGGCAATTGCAGAGATGTCACCTTTGCTCACCACCGCCAACACACCTATCATGGCAAGGACAATGCCGAGCGATTGCAGAAGATTGAGTTTTTCTTTTAATACCATCCAGCCTAATACCGCAATAAATGCGGGCGAAGTGGAAACGATCCAGGCAGTGGTTGTGGCTTGCGCGGTTTTGAGTCCGTTGGATTGCAGCCATTGATGAAGCGATATTCCCAAAAAGCCAAGCAGCGCAAAATACAGCCACTCGCTCCCTTTTGGAAAGGCAAATTGTTTGCGCATGACAACCGCCAATAGGATCAAGGGAATTCCCATTGCAAATCGAAGCCATACGACTGCAATGGGGGTGATTTGTCCAACTGCAATTTTGGTTGCGGTAAATGAACCACCCCAAACAATAACTGCGAATAGGGCTTCGAGGTAGGGAAGGAGTTTTGTTTTTTGCATGTGACCCTGTGGGGTTTTGATATTAGTTTTTAAAATTTTCGAGCAACCTTTGATAAAGGGCTTCCGTTGCTGGCAAAGGTTCCATGTCCAGTTCTTTGGCGAGCACGCGCTTCATTTCTTGATATTGATTGATCAACCCTGCGCGATCGCCCAATGCAGCATAGGCGCGCAAGACCTGACATTGCAGGTCTTCCTGAAGGTTGTCGACTCGTAAAGCACGCTCCAATAATTCAATGGAATGCGTGTAGCGTCGATGTGCATAGTGATGATCTGCGAGCGCGCGCAAAGAACCAAGATATGCCTGCGTTAATCGCCTGCGCTCGGGGAAAACCCAATCGTAATAAAAGTTTTGCAGGTATTCGCCGTTATATAAATTTATGGCTTGTTCATAAAAATGCGCGGTGGCTTCGTCGTCTGTGCTGGCGCGGGCTTTGGCGAGGGCGGAGTCGAATTCGTCCACATCGATGGTGAAGCGCGCCGCGTCGATGCGATAGTCTCCCGCTTCCACAAGAATTAAACGCGGAGAGTTTTCTCCTGTTTTCAATGCGCTTCGTAAACGGGAGAGTGCTGTGTGAAAGGCTGTCAGTCCGCGCCCGCCTTTTTCGGCCCAGATGCCGTCGAAGACTCGTTCTGCGGGGATGCGTTCCCCGCGAAAGGTGATGAAGTAGGCGAGCATATCCCGCGCCTTGGTGGAGACCCAGCGTTCCTGCGAAATTTCTTCATTGCCCGCGAAAACCTGAAAGCTCCCAAGGGTTTTGATATTAATCACAGATTGATTCGCAATTGTGATCGTTGCTGGTTTCTTTTTCCCAGGCAAATTCTCAAGCACGCGCTCCAAAAACGGACCTTTGTGACCCGCCTCCACAAGAGCATTGCACACCACGCGGCTGCGCTCGCCCTGATCAATAAAAAGCTGGAAGGCTTTGGTAGGTTCGATTAGTTCCAATGCTTTGCATGCATGTTGGATGCCTGTTTCTTTGCGATTTGAAACAAGGTGAATATAAGCCAGCCCAAAATAAACCATGGCAAGCGGTATGCGAAATTGCCTGCGTTCTCCTGTTTCTGCGAGATCGCTAAAAAGATTTTCAGCACGGTTAAGTTCATTATTTTCCAAAGCTACATCTGCGAGCACGCTCCTGCAAACAAAAGCCTCGTAAGTATCGGGGCTGCCGGTGTATGCCCACAACGCGCCCTCCGCTAATTGCCATGCTTCATCTACACGTCCCTGCCCGTAGAGGTTATATGCCAAATAACCCGTCGCCATTAATTGTTCATATGAGGCGATGCCCAATTGTTGAGCGAGTTCTACAGATTGACGTAACGCAGCTTCGGCGCGCGCAGTTTCGCTAAAACGGGTTAATACATTCCCAAGCGCGGTGTAGGCGGCGGGTAATAATTCATTCAAGTGTAATATCTGCGAGATTTCAAGCCCACGCTCGGCGTAACGCAGGGCGGTTTCAAACTCGCGCCAATATAAATGCGGCGTGACCAATAAAATGCAGGCCTGCGCCGCAATCGGTGAAAGTTCCTTGGGCGCGAGGCGCAATGCTTCCTGCGCATGTTTGGCGGCGGATATCGGGTCACCGTGCCACCAGCAGATTTGACCCAGTGACTGAATGAAATTCGCGCGTGACAACGCGGAAAGCCCGTCTGATTTACGCGCTTCTTCAACAGCTTGTTCGGCCAATTCGCGGCCACGGTCCATGCTGCTCAAGAATCCCGTTGTTTTTGCAAGCGCCATCAAGGCTTCGGCGCGTGCGGTATAGTCATCCAACGGCGCAGCTTGTAAAGCCTGTTTTGAAAACGTTTCAGCCTGACGATAATTTCCCTGTGCTCGATAGACTTCAGCAAGTTTTGTCAACGCACGGCTTACACCAGATGTATTTTTCTGCACTGCAAAATTGGCGCGCGCATCCTCGTACGATGTAATTGCCAACCCCGCTTCTCCCAGCCTGCGATGCGCGTTGCCGTTTTGAAGCAATAGCTCGGGGTTGGCGCGCAAGGTTTCTGCTGGCAGCATATTTAAATAACGATGTAAAACCTCAACGCGACCTCGTTCGACATAGTCTGCGGCGAAGATGGATGCCACGCGCGCAGCGGATTCGTGATCTTGTGCGGATATATATTGAAGGAAGGCGGCTTCAACTTCATTATTGGATTCATAATATGCGCCCGCGCGTCTTTCCAAACTCTTCGACAGGCTCAGAGCGCCGCCTGTTACCTGCTCGCCAGTCTTGCGGCGGAGTCTACTCTGTAGGAATTCGCGAAACAGAAAATGGTATTGATACCAGCGTCGTTTCTCATCCAGACTGGTGAGGAATAAATTCTCGCGCTCCAATTCTTCCAGCATATCTTGTGAATTTTTTATATCCATGACTGCATTGCAGGAAGCCGCGTCCATTTGGGAGAGGATGGATGTTTGCAACAAAAAGGTTTGCCGCGCTTCAGGTTGTCGGCGAAATACTTCTTCGGCAAGATATTCGAAGACAAAACGATTTGAGCCGCTTAATGAAGTCACAATCTCATGCGCTGACTCGGCATTTTGCCCAGCCAGTGAGCTGCGCACGATCTGCAAAGCCGCCGCCCAGCCTTCTGTTTTTTGACTTAATGCGCTCAAACTCTCGGCAGATATACCGGGAACTTCGCGGCGAAGCAGGGTTGCCACTTCGTCATCGTTAAATCTTAGGTCGTTTGCGCGCAATCCGGATAATAATCCGCGGGCGCGCAGGCGTGCCAATGCAAGCGGCGGATCGGTGCGTGTGGAAATAATAAAGTGCAAGGCTGGCGGGGCATTTTCCAATAGATAATCCAATAGTTGATGGACGATTGGACTCGCGACAAAATGGTAATCTTCAAGAATGATGAGCAGCGAATCGTTTATTTGCTCGGAGAGTTCGTTGATGAGGACAGTAAGCACGCGCCGCGAGTCCATGCCTGATTCGGCGCTGTTTAATAGAGATTGCGCATTCTGTCCGATTTTGTTTGCTTTTTTGCTTGTTGTCCGCATACGGCGAATTGACTCGATCAAGTGGGTTAGAAAAACTGTCGGGTCAGAATCAGATGCCTCGAGCTGGTACCAGGCGGAGGGTCCAGAATGAGCGTTGAAAAAATCCGCAAGCAAGATTGTCTTGCCATATCCGGGTGGCGCAGAAACGAGTGTGAGCCGCTGTCCCATGTGATTATCCAGCCACTGAATTAAATGCGGGCGCGGCAGATATCCAGCGCTGGGTGGCGGTGAAAATTTTGTATTCAGCAGGGGGGAGGGTTTCATGCGCTGGGAATTATATCCGCTAATGTATTGCAAACTTTCTGCAAACTCGCTGTGATAGGATTGCTCAAATTCGCCCAATTTAAGAGGAGAAAATATGAAAAGAAATTTGTTCGTTTTGTCACTGCTTGTGGTGCTCGCGATGTTTGCGACTGCTTGTGGATCTGCTACGGAAGTTCCCGCGGCAGCAACCGAAGCTCCAGCCGCCGCGACTGAAGCACCTGTTGCAACAGAAGCTCCTGCTGCGGGCCCTATCGTTTTGAAGATCGCCTATTCTTCGACCATCGACACGTGGGACCCAATTGCTTCCTTCTCAACTGAAGCTGCGTATCTGCCCAATGTGTATGAAACGCTTTTGAAGATCAACAAGCCAGGCTCCGCTGAAAAATATACTCCGGTGCTTGCTGAAAGCTGGTCGGTTAGCGATGATAAAAAATCCTACACATTCAATCTTCGCCCTGGCGTGAAATTTCATGATGGCGAGCCAATGAATGCGGCGGCTGTAAAAGCTTCCATTGAAGCCGTCAAAGATCATGGCGGCGCTGGCTTCATCTGGTGGTCGGTGGATAATGTCGAAGTAGTTGATGATCTGACCGTTAAGTTTAATCTCAGCACTCCTCAACCGATCGACCTGATCGCTTCCTCCATGTATGCCGCTTACATCGTCAGCCCGAAGGCTCTTGAAGCTTTCGCCGCTGATGAGAATTTCTGGGCAGATGGCAAGAGCTATGGCACAGGCCCGTACATGGTTGAATCTTACACTCCTGACGTTGAAGCCGTTTTCACTCAGAACACTGAGTATTGGGGCGGTTGGGAAGCGGGTCAATATGAAAAGGTTGTCGCTTCTCTCGTGCCTGAAGCCACCACCCGTCAGCAAATGCTTGAAGGCGGCGAAGTAGACCTCGCTGAACGTCTGCCGAATGAAAACCTCGATACGTTCAGAAATGACCCGAATTACACAGTGTTTACGGAACCTTCGTTCTTCAACTATGTTGGTATCTTCAATACTTTGCGCGCGCCATTGGATGATGTAAAAGTCCGTCAGGCGCTTTCCTATGCCATTCCTTACGAAGATATCATCAACATCGGCGCCAGCGGACTTGGCACACAAAGCTTTGGCCCAGTGCCCGCGGGTGTGTATCCATGGGATGACAGCGTTGGTCAATACACCTATGATCTCGAGAAAGCCAAAGCGCTTTTGACAGAAGCTGGTCATGAAGGCGGCGGATTTAGCCTCAAACTAACCTACACAGCTTCAAACGCTTCCGAAGAAGCTTTTGCTCCATTGATCAAAGATTCCTTTGCTCAGATCGGCGTGGAAGTCACCATTGAGGCCCTTTCTTTGGGTGAGCAATTGAAACTCGCCCGCTCAGGCAAAGACGCTCAGGATATGACTCTTCTGCTTTACTGGCCTGCATACGCAGATGCGGCCGCAGATAACTTGTGGTCATTGTTCTACTACACCGAGAAACCATCCTGGAATCTTTCGTACTGGAACAGCGCGGAATACAATACTCTCTGGGATGAAGGCAGCGCTTTGAGCGGTACAGATTTCGCCGCCTCAAAAGACAAGTATGTTGAAGCTGTAAAATTGCTGGTTGAAGAAGCTCCAGGTGTCTACTTGTACGATACCAAGGCCGTTTATGTAGTTCCAAATACCATCAGCGGTTTTGAATACAACCTCAACTATCCGTTCTGGCATTTCGACTATTACAATTTGCGGGCAGTCAAGTAACTCGTTTTCTTCTTCCTCCTTAGTGTGGTTTCCCCTTCCCATTCTAAATGGGGAGGGGAATTCACAAACTGATATTATGCACCGTCCCGAAGGTTTGATTGGCTAAACAGCTTTTTCAAAGAAACCTTCGGGACGTTCCACGTGGTAAGAGAGTGTTTCTTAATGCAGAATCAGGAAACATTTTAGGATTTCCTCAAGAAAGGCAATACAGGATTAGCGAACACGGAGCAAACTCTGGAAACTACTTCTTTAGCGGATAATTTTCTGTCAGGTTCAACAATTTTACGTTT
>Ga0194127_10000408_pt1 | contig 68896 bp, 66 predicted proteins | sample TA2KigC100mmetaG_FD_148624 | JGI IMG/M metagenome (GOLD analysis project Ga0194127, IMG submission 148624) | Freshwater microbial communities from Lake Tanganyika, Tanzania - TA2015036 Kigoma Deep Cast 100m | ecosystem: Environmental > Aquatic > Freshwater > Lake | place: Tanzania: Lake... | reverse complement strand
CGCTCGACCGCTCGGCGTCAAACGGGCATTCTTATGGATGTTCATCCGGACCTCCGGGAAAAGGTGAAGCTTCGCAACTCCACTTTCCTCGGTCTCGTCCGGATGGACAACCTATAGAAAGCTCACATCTATGACATCCTTCTGCAAAGCGAAGGGTGGACGGAAGGTTGGCGTCTCCTCGGCGAAATGGCCGGCGAGGCGACGCTGCTCGATTCCGGATTCGCGCCGACGGCCTCCGTGCGCGAAGGCAAAGCGGCCCTCGCGCTGACGATTGATTTCATCGCCGAAATCGCCAGGGCCAATGGCGCGCCGGTCGAGATGATCTATCCCGAACGCACCGCGTTCCTGCCCGCCCATGTCGCGATGACCGCCAGCGCCAAGCATGTCGAGGGCGCGCAGGCCTTCATCGATTTCCTGCTGTCGAAAGACGGCCAGCAATTGATGATGGAGCGCGACAGCCGCCGGCATCCGGCGCGACCCGACGCCTATCAGAACGCTCCCGAGGGATTCGTGAATCCCTTTGCGCTGCCGGCGTCGACAATTCTCGATTACGACGCCGAGATCGGCCGCAGACGGCCGCCGCTCGTCACGCTCCTTTTCGATCTCGCGATTGTTGAAGGCCACGCCGACGACGCCGAACTGTGGCGCAAGATTCACGACGCCGAGAAAAAATTCGCCGCCGACGCCAAGGCTGTGGCGGTGATTGGCGAGGCGAAGAAATTGGCCGCTTTCGTTCCGGTTTCGGAAACCGATTCGCGCGCAGCCGCATTCCTCGAGCGCTTCGCCCGTCGCGACGCCGTCGATCCGCAGCAAATTGCCCAATGGCGCGATCAGATCACTTCTGCGCGGCGACAGGCGCGCGACCTCGTCAAAAGCCTGGAGCCTGCGCCATGAAGCGTATCGGCGTCCTTCTCTGTGCAGCAGTGCTTGCCGGCGCCGCACGCTATGAGGCGAACGGCCCGCAGAGCGAGGCCTTCACCCAGCCGATCGAGGGACTGGACGCCAATCATGCCGCAACCTTTCGCAAGGGGAGCGGCATATTCCGGCAAGCCTGGATCATCGGGCCGTCGCAGGATCATCCCGACCTTGTCGGTCTCGGCCCGCTCTATAATCGGCTTTCCTGCATCGCCTGCCACGTCAAGAACGGACGCGGCGCCGCGCCAGACAGCGAGAATGGCGTGGCGCGCACAATGGCGGCGCGGCTGAGCGTCGAAGGACGGGATGCGCATGGCGGACCGCGCGCCCATCCGCATTACGGCGCTCAGCTCAATCCCGAGGGCGTTCCCGGCGTCGCCGGCGAAGGTCAGGCCGTCGTCGAATACGCCGAATTCGATGAGACGCTTTCCGACGGCGAGACTCTAACGCTTCGTCGACCGAAGCTTTCCTTCCGCAATCTCGCTTACGGCGCGCTCGGGCCGGAGACGAAGACCTCGCTGCGCAATGCGCCGCCAGTCTTTGGCCTGGGCCTGCTCGAGTCGGTCAGCGACGCCGAAATTCTCGCGGGCAAGGGCAAGCCGAATTTCGTCTTCAACATAGAGACTGGGGGGAAGACTCTCGGCCGATTCGGACTCAAAGCCAATCAGCCGAACCTCAGGCAGCAAATCGCCAATGCTTTTGCCGAAGACATCGGCATAACCTCCTCGCTCTTTCCCTCCGAGAACTGCGCCGCCGCTCAAATCGAATGCCGAAGCGGCGCGTCGAAGCCGGAATTGGCCGACGCTCAGCTCGACACGGTCGTGACCTACATTAGCGCGCTCGCGCCGCCGGCCCGGCGTCATCTCGACGATCCGCGCGTTGTGGAAGGCGAAAGCCTGTTTCGCGCCATCGGTTGTTCGGACTGTCATCGCGACGCGCTGCATGTCGCGGATTTTTCGCTGCAGCCGACGCTCGATGGCGCCGTGATCCATCCCTATACGGATCTCCTTCTCCACGACATGGGCGATAGGCTCGCGGACGGCCGCGAGGATTTCGACGCCGGCGCGCGCGATTGGCGGACGCCGCCGCTTTGGGGGCTGGGTCTCGCCGGGAAGGGCGGAGACGGCGCCAATTTTCTGCATGACGGCAGGGCGCGCACGCCCATTGAGGCGATCCTCTGGCACGGCGGCGAAGCGCAATCGTCCGCGAACGCTTTTCGCAATCTTCCCAAATCTCAGCGCCAAGCGCTGCTCGCTTTCCTCAACTCACTCTGACGTCCATGGGGGCAATGATGACCAGACTGCTGACAACGACGGCGATCTCAGGCGGCGTGCTTCTCGCGCTTTCGGCGCCCCTAAGCGCGCAGACGCCGCTGCCCCCGATCGAAGTGCATGCGCCGAAAGCCTTCGAACTCGGTCAGATCAAAGTGGGCGCGCGGCGGCTTGGCGTGCCGACAAAGGTCGTCGGGCCCGGCGATGGCGGGAGCGAGTCCCGGACGACGGAGGCGCCGGCGTCGGAAAACGTCGACAATGGCCCGACTCCGAGGCAGCACACCGACGCTTTCGGCGGCTATACCATCACCAACAGGCAAATGGAGACGTTTGCGCGGCCCACGCTCGACAGCGCGGTGAATATCGCGCCCGGCGTCAACAGCCAGATCTCCGGCAATTCGCGCAACGAACAAAACATCTATGTGCGCGGTTTCGATCGCTGGCAGGTGCCGCTCACGGTCGACGGCGTTCGCGTTTACCTGCCCGTCGATAACAGACTCGATTTCTCGCGCTTTCTCACCGCCGATATCGCCGAAGTGCAGATCGCCAAGGGCTATGTCTCGGTGCTCGACGGTCCGGGCGGCATGGGCGGCCAGATCAATCTGGTGACGCGTCGGCCGACTCGGGAGATCGAAGCCGAATGGCGCACGCGATTCGACTTCGGCCGCGACGGCACGTTCCTTGGGCCGATGACTTACGGCTTCGCCGGCACGAAGAACAATCTTTGGTACGCGCAGCTCAGCGGCACCTTCCAGAACTATGATGGCTGGATGCTGCCCAAGAGCTATCGCTCGACCCTCACTCAGGGCCCCGGCATGCGCGGGCAATCCTATACCCAAGACTATAACGTCAACGCGCGCGTCGCCGTGACGCCCAACGCCACCGACGAATATTCCTTGAGTTTCAGCCGCCAGGACGGTCAAAAAGGCGCGCCGCTTCACATTACCGATCCGATCGCCACGCAGCGCTTCTGGCGATGGCCCTACTGGCGCGTCCAGAACCTCTATTTCCTGTCGAGGACTCAGCTCAATGACGCGGCCTATGTGAAGACGCGCGGCTATTGGAGCAAATTCGACAACTCGCTCGTCAGCTACGATGATCCTTCCTTCATCAATCAGTCTCTGCCGAGGTCCTTCAACAGCGCATACACAGATTATGCGCTCGGCGCCGAAGTCGAGGCCGGCACGCAGATCGGCGACATCGACACGCTGAAGGCGCTCTTCTTCTATCGTCTCGACAATCACTCCGAGTGGCAGGAAAATTTCGGGCAGAATATTCTCGGCACGCGCGCGGGCTGCGTGACCAAGGTGCCCTGCTTCACCCAGCCGATCATTTCGAGCATCGAGGACACCTATTCGGCGGCGGTTGAGAACACGTTTCACCTGAGACAGGACATCGACATTGTCGGAGGCTTCAGCTGGGATTGGCGGCATCTGCGCCAAGCGCAAGGCTTCGCCGTTCCGCAGGGCGTCACGAACTACCGGCCAATCGACGTGCAGGCCCCGAACTATCAGGGCGCTGCCATCTGGCGCTATACCGACACGGACCGAATCTACTTCAATGGCTCAAGCCGAACGCGCTATCCGACGCTTTTTGAGCGCTTCAGCACGCGCTTTGGAGGCGCGACGTCCAATCCGGCGCTCATGCCTGAACGCGCCACCAATTTCGATCTAGGCTGGTCGAGTCTTTTTGCGCCGGGTAGTCGCGTGTCGATCGACGTCTTCTACAGCATTGTCGACAAACTCATCCAAAGCGTGCCCGCGCCCCAATTCGGACCCAACGTTACGCAATCTCAGAATGTCGGCGGCGGCAGATTCTACGGCGCGGAAATATCCGCCGACTACTTCGTGCGCGAGGATTTCTCGCTCGGCGGCAATGTCACCTTCATTCGGCGCCGGGTCTATTCGCCGTCGATTCTCAATTTTCAACCCACCGGCGTGCCCGACTTTAAGATGTTTCTTTACGCCGGTTACCGCCCCATTCCCGAGCTGACTTTGACGCCAAGCATCGAAGTGGCGGGCGCTCGCTGGACGACTGTAACTACTGGCCAATGGTACTATCGGACCGGCGCCTTCTGCCTGACCAATTTCAACGTCGATTATCAGCCGGGCGAGAACATCAAATTCTCCGCCGGCGTGCGCAATGCGTTCGACGACTATTACGTGCTCGCCGACGGCTATCCCTCTCCCGGCCGCAGCTTCTATCTCTCGTCGAAGGTGAATTTTTAGCGCGCCGTCCGACCGCGCGCCGTCATTGCGAGCGAAGCGAAGCAATCCAGAGTCGCGCCTACGGCTCTGGATTGCTTCGTCGCTGCGCTCCTCGCAATGACGATCTGAATGTCCGTGACCGTCGGTGCGCTCCCACAGTCGGCGAAGGGCGATCTATTTCAGCTTCGCGTCCCATGTCGGCGACTCCGGCGTGCGGAAATCGAAGTCCCAGTTGAATCTCTTGATGACGTTGTAGCCGATGAGAACAGAAACGTCGCGGCCGAGCGCGGCGCGCAAGCCGCCAAAGTCATAGGAGATCGCATAAACGTCATGCAGGACGCGGCCATCGCCAAAGTCGAGCGACTTGATCCTATATATTTTTGAAGCAATCCGAGCGCCGGCGACGCCGCTTGCGCCGGCCTTGGCGTTCACGGCCGCGAAAAGCCTGTTGTGCTTGCGAAGGAACTGCTGATCGACCGCCGACACTTCCGCGCCGGAGTCGAAGAGGCCGACTGAGCCCGTCTTGCCGAAATGCAACTCGATGCCGATGAGTCGCCGGTCGGGCCCCAGCCGGCGAATCGGCTTGGGCTGACCGCTCGCGGTCGGATCGCCGAAGAAGACAAGCTCGCGGCGATCGAGATCGAGGCTGAAGCGCGCGCCTCGAAAGAAATCGATTCCCAACAGGTCGTCGCCGTCGCCCGCCGGACAGCGCGTGACCTCATATTTCATCCGTGCGATATTGTTTCCCTCACTGGCGACGAGTTCGACCTTCGGCGCTTCGACGTCGTCGCACTGCATTGTCGCGCCTGACGCCCCTGTCGAGAAGCTTTGGCCGAGAACCGGCATGTCCTTGTTCCAGGGCGCAAGCTTGATCCGCGTGCTCGAAGCTCCGGTATCAAGGCGCATGGGCCCCATGGCATTGCCGATGCGGACCGGTAGGTAAATGCGTCCCCCGGCATATTGATCTTCGGTCAAGGTCAGCGGAACGACGGAGCGGCTCCTCTCGGCGCCAATGGCGGCGAATGAGAAGAACAAGGCCGCGCAGAACGCCGCTGATTGAAAAAGCTTCATGGACGCTTCCCGCTCCCCAACAACCGTTCAGCCGCTAAGAAACGCGTCCTGAGCTTCGCGCGCAAGCTCCACGCCGCGCCCCTTGTAGCGCGGCGAATAGTGGAAGGTGACGAGCCGCTTGACCCTGGCGAGACGCGCAATGATTCCCGCCTGCCGCGCCGTCAGATGTCGCCGCGCAGCCGCGGCGGCGGAATCGCACTCGAGGAATCCGCCTTCGATAAAGAGAGTGTTCGCGCCTTCCGCGAGCCTCACGATCCTTTCGATATTGCGTTCCGTATAAGCGCAATCGACGACATAGGCGATCTTGCGGCCCGAGGAAATCTTCATGATTTCCTTCTTGAGTAGGCCAAAGGGCAGAGAGTCGGGCTTCGCGCCTCCAGCATCCGCCCAAGCGACCTCGATGAGGGATTGATCGACCGCGCCCTTAAGCGTCGCCTCTTTGAATTTGCGCAGCCACGGCCCAACGGCGAGACCCATCGCGTCGAGCCTGTTGCGCCAGATGTTGATATGGGCGCGCTCTTCCAACGCGAAGGCCAGAACCGGCAATCCGTGATCGAGCGTCGCGGCGCGAACCTGTATGCCAGATTCCTTAAGCAGCGCTCCGTCGCTCAATGAGCTGGTTTCTTCGTCGCGCCTTGCGAACCGCGTTCGTCCGCAGAATGAAGCGGAGAACTTTCGCCCGGAGTCGTCCATTTCAGTCACGCGGAACGTCAGATTGCCGTCATAGCCGCCGATGAGATTCCAGGAATAGGCCCTGAGCTTATGCTCTACTGCCTCGATTATGCCTTGGGGTCCATACACGCCGATCGTCATTTCGCGCCCGAGCAGACGCCGAAGCAGCTGATCGAAGCCTGCGAAGTGGTCCATGTGCAGATGCGTGACGAAGACGTCGCTGATGCGCAGCATCTTGCGCGGCGCAAGCCGTCCAAGATCGCCGAGATCGAAGAGCAGCGCCCGCTTTTGGAACACGAGATCGACGTAAAGTCCGGGATCGTCGAAGGGGTCGTTGATCAGCGCGGGGTCGAAATGGCGCGGCACGGCTCTTTCGTTCTCGTTCGGCGCTGTAAGCAAAGCCATGCGCCGCCCTGGGGGCATGCAGTAACATATAATGCCGTGGCGCAGAATGGATCGCTCTTTGGCTGTCCGTCGGAGGTCTTCAATGAAAACTCGCAAGCTTGGCGCAAACGGTCCGATCGTGTCCGCCATCGGTCTCGGCTGCATGGGCATGTCCGACCTCTATGGCGCGTCGGACCGCACGGAAAGCGTCGCCACCATTCACGCCGCGCTCGACGCCTGCGTGACGCTGCTGGACACTGGCGATTTCTACGGCATGGGCGACAATGAAATGCTCATCGCCGACGCCCTGCGCGGCCGTCCGCGCGACGCCGCTCTTCTCAGCGTCAAATTCGGCGCCCAGCGCGATCCGGACGGAAACTGGATCGGCTTCGATGGGCGGCCCTCAGCCGTCAAGACGTCGCTCGCTTACAGTCTGAAGCGACTTCAAGCCGATCATCTTGACATCTATCGCCCGGCGCGGCTCGATCCGAATGTGCCGATCGAGGAGACGATCGGCGCCGTCGCCGACATGGTCAAGGCAGGCTACGTCCGTTTCATCGGGCTTTCGGAAGTCGGGCCGGAAATGATTCGCCGGGCGGTCGCCGTGCATCCGATCGCCGATCTGCAGATCGAATATTCGCTGATCTCGCGCGGGATCGAAAAATCGATCCTGCCGACCTGCCGCGCGCTCGGCGTCGGCATCACCGCCTACGGCGTCCTGTCGCGCGGACTGATCAGCGGCCATTGGCGGGCCGACAAACAGACCGGAGCGGGCGATTTTCGCGTAACGGTTCCGCGCTTTCAGGGCGCAAATCTTGAAAAGAACCTCTCGCTCGTCGACGAGATCAGACGCATCGCCGACGCAAGAGGCGCGAGCGTCGCGCAGATCGCCATCGCCTGGGTCTTGTCGCGCGGCGACGACATTGTGCCGCTCATCGGCGCGCGGCGGCGCGACAGGCTCGCTGAATCGCTCGGCGCGCTCTCATTGACGCTCGATCGCGAGGAGCTTGCCGCTCTGGAATCGATCGCCGCATCCGTCGCCGGCGCGCGCTACAGCGCGGCGCAAATGGCGCATCTCGACAGCGAACGCAGTTGAACAGGCGGTTTACGATGGCGATGCCGGCGACCAGAGCGTCTTGCCGAAGAGCGCCTGCGGAAAAAGCCCGATCACCGGGCGCTTGACCAGGAGTCTCCCGCTCTTGCTGCGCCCATGCAGCCAGGCGAGGACCGCCTCTTCGCCGTTTGCATCATTCGCTCGAATCGACCGACCCATCACGTCGACGCGCCGTCCCAGATATCCATCATCGGCAGGATGCCGGCCGAGGCGGGAAGATCCGAAATCGGCGCGCCATCGCGCGCGCCAGGGAAAGGGCGTCTCGATCCCGCCGCGAAAGAACGCCCAGACGTCGAGATCTTTGACGCCGGCGACGCCATCCACATAATGCTGCGCGCCTCCCTGGCAGAGCGCCAGCAGAATGAGCCGGTCCTTGTATCGCCGCCCCACCGGCGTTTGGAACGCTCTGTCGCGCAATACGTCTTGCGCAATCCCGCTGAGGCGCGCGAGATCGTCGTCGGTCAGCGGTTCGAAACAGCGCTCGGAGCACATGCCATTCAAAAACGCCATGCAGGGCGAAACTATTCGAGATTGTGCCCGGACAGAACGCCGCAGTCCGTTACCCTCTATTAAATGTGTTCGACACAATTATCGGCTTGCTATTTGTCGCCGATCGGCAAAGATCAGGCTTTCGCCCCCATGCCATGGAAGACTTAGATGCAGCGACAGTTTGACTCTTTCGTTTCAACGGCCCCTGATGTCCTCGCCGTGCATTGGGGGTGGGTGATCGCCCTTGGCGTCTTGATTGGAGCGCTCGGAATCATCGCCATTATCCGAGCCAGGATGGCGACCATCATCACGGTCGGATTCTTCGGCGTCCTGCTCGTCGTCAGCGCGGTGTCGGTTCTCGTTTTCGCCTTCACCACGGCGGGCCTGTGGACCGACTTTTTCGTCCATGTGCTCTGGGCGGTCCTGCTGGCGATCGTCGGAGTCATGCTCCTGACTCGGCCGGCGATCAGCGCCGAAGCCATCACGCTGCTCATCGGCTTCTATTTCATCGCCGAAGGCGTGCTGATCATCGGCTTCGCCTTCACCTCCCAGATCGAAGGTCTCTGGATGTATCTCCTTCAGGGCGGCGTCGCGCTGCTCCTTGGAGGACTTTTGGTCACCGGCTGGCCGTTCACCGGTCTCTGGGCGATCGGAACGTTCCTTGGCGTCGATCTGCTGTTCAAAGGGTGGGGCATCATCGCGCTCGGCTTCGCCCTTCGCGCGATCTCCGAGGGCAATCTGCTGTAATACGAAGGCGCTCCGCACGGCGCCTCGCGCGCGTCATTGCGGCGGAGCGAAGCAATCCAGTGACAAAAGCGTACATCCGAACTGGTCGGATGTCATTCCCGACGCGCGAAGCGCGATCGGGAATCCAGAGTCACGACAAACATCGTGAAAATTGCTCTGGATTCCCGGTCAGGCCTGCGGCCTGCCGGGAATGACGGCTTAGAAAATGGATCAGCCAGACTTAGTCACATAACTTGATGAACCCGCTTAATCCAGGCCGCCGGTGGGATTGGCGAGCCAATAGACCACGCAAAAACCCGCCGTGATCAGGCCGGAGCCGAAAAAGGCGCCCGCCATGCGCTCGTCGGGAATGGCATAGCTCGCCACCGACATCAGCAGGCCGAAGGTGGCGACATAGATCGGCCGCGGGTCGCGCTCCGGCGGCCTGTTCAGAAGCCTTTTTCGCCAAGTCATTGTCCCCGCCCCATGCTGGACGGCGGACTGGTCGCAATCCGCCGCAAGTCCGCTGGCGCTAAGAACATGGTACCGCCACCCCGGCTCGAACGGGGGACCCCCAGATCCACAATCTGGTGCTCTAACCAACTGAGCTATGGCGGCATGAAGCGGCGCGAACCTAAGAGCATGCGCGTGCGATTGCAAGCCTTTGCAACGGCGCGGTCAAGCGTCGCCGCGCGCGGGGTTTGAGCCCGCGAGCGCACGTTCGCCGAGCCTGATGAGCGCCGCGCGCAAGCCCTCTTCGCCAACGCCTGCGGTCGCCTCAACGGCTCTAGCATGGGCGTCGGCGTCGGCTGGGGGCGGGCGGTTCGCGGCCGGCCGCTGCGACGCCGTCGCGGGAGCCAGCGCCTCCTGCCGCAGCGTGATCTTCGCGACGCATCGCCAGCCGAGATGCGCGTTCACCCGGTCGATGATGATCGGGGCGCAATGCTGCGCCTCAAGTCCGAAACCCGGGTCGACCCGCAGCACCAGCGTCGCCGGCTCGCGCGGCGTCTTTTCACGGCGTTTCGGCGCGGCGGGCTCGCTCGTTTTGCCCCGCGGCCGCGGCGGCCATTGCAGCGCGGCCGGGGCGCAGATGCGGGCGATTCGCGCGCCGACGATCTCGCGCCAGCACATCAGCAGCGAGGCCTCGCTGAAGCCGCGCGCGGCGACGAGCGGGTCGAGCTCGCGCAGCACGTAATCGGCGAGCGGGCGCGCGAAGACTTTGGCGCGCGAGGAAACGCTCATTGGACGACGACGACGCCTCCTTGCGAGGGCGAGGCTTCGCCCTCTATCAATCGCTCTCATGATAAAGCCTCGCGCGAGATCGACCAAGCCGGCGCAGGCGCTCATCGCCTGGTATGACGCCGAACGGCGCGAACTGCCATGGCGCGCGCGGCGCGGCGAAGCGCCGGACCCCTATCGGGTGTGGCTTTCGGAAATCATGCTGCAGCAGACGACCGTCACGACGGTGAAGGCGCGCTACGTAGCGTTTCTGTCGCGCTGGCCGACGGTCGAGGATTTGGCGCGCGCGCCGCTCGATGACGTTCTCGCGCAATGGGCCGGGCTCGGCTACTACGCCCGCGCCCGCAATCTGCATGCCTGCGCGCGCGCAGTAGCGGAGTCTTCCTGCGCATTTCCGCAAGACGAAGAAGCTCTGCAGCGCCTACCCGGAGTCGGTCCCTATACGGCGGCGGCGATCGCCGCCATCGCCTTCGATTGGCCCTGCGTCGCGGTCGACGGCAATGTCGAACGCGTCGTCGCCCGACTCCATGCAATCGACAAGCCGCCGCGCAGAGTCGCGCCGCTGATCCGCGAAAGGGCGGCGGCGTTGATGGACCGCGCGCGTCCCGGCGACTCGGTGCAGGCGCTGATGGAGCTCGGCGCGCTGATCTGCACGCCGCGCGCGCCGAATTGCGCCGCCTGTCCGCTGTCATCCTTCTGCGCGGCGCGGCGTCTTGGCGCGGCGCTCGACTATCCGGCGCGTGAAGCCAAACCGCAGAAGCCCAGGCGCCGGGGCGCGATCTTTATCCTGCGGCGCGGCGACGACGCCTTGCTGCGCCGGCTGCCGCCGAAGGGACTTTTCGGCGGCATGAACGCTTTTCCGTCGACGCCATTGACGCAGGATGTTCCAGCCGCGGAATTCGCGGGTTTCGCGCCTTGCGCGGCGCGCTGGCGCGCGCTCGACGCGCCGGTGACCCACGTCTTCACGCATTTTGCGCTGGAGGCGACAATATTCGTGGCCTATACGCGCGCCAAGTCGGCGCCTTCAGATTGCCGCTGGGCGGCGCGCGCCAATCTCGATAAAGAGGGATTGCCAACGCTCATGCGCAAGGCCGCCGCTCACGCCGGGCTTGTCGACGGGTGAAAACCGCAAGGCGGGAGGGAGCCATGGCGCGACGCTCAGGCGGCTATCAGGTCGAAGTGACCGAGGGCGCGATTCGCGTGAGCCGCGCCGGCAAAATGCTCACCATTCCCGCGGCGCCGCCGGACTCGGAATCGCACGAAGACGCCGATTTCGTCATCCGGCTTGACGATCTCGACCATTGGGACCCGCCCGACGACGAAACCCCGATCGACATCGAGGAACTGCACAAAATCCTCGACGCGGTCGAACGGCAGCTCGAGAAACACGGTTTGAGCGTCGATTTCGATTAGCGCCGATCGTATGGACTCCGGTGTCATTCTCGGCGGACCGAAGGTCCGACCGGGAATCCGGAGCCAATCCAAGAATGCCGGTCTTGCTCTAAATTCCCGGTCGCGCGTGTTGCGCGCGTCGGAAATGACACCCGCGCCGTTCAATAAATATTATATCAGATCGCCCAGCCGAGCGAACGCTCGACCGCTTTCTCCCAGGAGGCGATCAGTCGCTCGCGCTCTTCCTTTGACATATCGGGCGTAAATCGGCGCGATTCGCGCGCATGCGCCGCGATGTCGTCCAGGCTTTCATAGACCCCGACCGCGAGACCCGCCGCATAGGCGGCGCCGACCGCCGTCAATTCCAGCTGGCGCGGGCGAACGACCGTCGCGTTGATGAGATCGGCCTGAAACTGCATCAACAGATCATTCGCCGCCATGCCGCCGTCGACCTTGAGCGCGCCGATCTCAAGGCCGGAGTCGGCGACCATCGCCGCGAGGACTTCGCGGGTCTGAAAGGCCGCCGCCTCGAGCGCCGCCCGTGCGATATGGCCCTTGTTGGAAAATCGCGTCAGCCCGGCGATGATTCCCCGCGCGTCGCCCCGCCATCGCGGCGCGAAAAGTCCGGAGAAGGCCGGCACGAAATAGACGTCGCCATTGTCCGGCACGCTTCTCGCGAGCGCTTCGATCTCGCCGCTTTCCCTGATGATCCCCAGATTGTCGCGCAGCCATTGAACCAGCGCGCCGGCGATCGCGATCGAGCCTTCGAGCGCATAGCAGGGTTTGGCGTCGCCAAGCTTATAGGCCAGCGTCGTCAGCAGGCCTTTGGTCGAGACGCGCGGCGTCTCGCCGACATTCATCAAGAGAAAGCAGCCGGTCCCGTATGTGTTCTTGGCGTCGCCGGCGTTGACGCAGGCCTGTCCGAGAAGAGCGGCGTGCTGGTCCCCGAGCGCGCCGGCGAGCGGAACGCCGGCGAGTGCGCCGACGCAGTCGCCATAGACTTCGCTCGAAGAGCGTATTTTCGGCAGGCACGCCGCGGGAATGTTGAAAATCCGCAGAAGCTCCTCGTTCCAGCTCAGCGTTTCGAGATTCATCAGCTGCGTGCGCGAAGCGTTGGTCGCGTCGATGACATGGCGACCGCCGCTCGGGCCGCCCGTCAGATTCCAGACGATCCAGGAGTCGATCGTGCCGAAAAGCGCTTCGCCTTGCGCCGCCCGGGCGCGCGCGCTGGGTACTTCGTCGAGAAGCCAGCCGAGCTTGAGCGCAGAGAAATAGGTCGCGAGCGGCAGGCCGGTTCTTGTGCGCACGAGATCGCCTAAGCTCTGCGCTGAGAGCCGGTCGACGCCTGCCTGCGTGCGCGTATCCATCCAGACGATGGCGTTATGGAGCGGCGCGCCCGTCACGGCGTCCCACAGAACCGTCGTTTCGCGTTGATTGGTCACGCCGACGGCTGAGAGGTCCTCCGCCGAGACTTTGGCTTTGGCGAGCGCCGCTTCGATCACGGCCAGCGCATTGCGCCAGATTTCGGCGGCGTCATGTTCGACCCAGCCGGGGCGGGGATAGATCTGGCGGTGTTCGCGCTGCGCCTGGGCGACGATATCGCCTCCCGCGTCCATAAGGATAAAGCGGGTGCTCGTCGTGCCTTGATCGAGCGCGCCCAAAAGCTTCGACATTCATAACCCTCTGATGAACGGAAGTTTCAGCGCCGGTTCAGCGCTCGCGCCTTAGCCTGAAAAACGTTCGATCATTGCTCGTAAGGAGGATGCTCCATGAGATCGGCAGCCGTCAAAATCCTATCGGCGCCCGCGCTTGTCCTTGTTCTCGCCTTCGCGCCGGACGCCTACGCCCTAACGGGCGTCGACCGCGCGCCAGCCGCGCCAAAGGAGCAGGGCCTGCAGAAGACGGGCTGGGGCTACGGCTGGGGGTCCGGTTACGGCGGTCGGGGCCAAGGATATGGAGGCCCCGGCTATGGCGGCTGGCGCGGCGGCTATGGCGGTTGGGGACCAGGCTATGGCTACGGCTGGGGTCCCGGCTGGCGGCGCCGTGGCTGGGGTCCAGGCTACGGCTGGGGCGGCGGCTGGCGAGGCCGCTACTGGTGAAGGCGCGACAAGAGTAAAATTTCGAGCCGCGGACGTTGTCAGGTTCGCGGCTCATTTTATGCCCCTCTCTTGCCGACGGCCCGTCCCGTCCAAAATGAATTTTAGCGGCACGGTCCTTGCCACTCTCAAGCAATGGCGCGCTTTCTGTCGGAAAGCCGACACGCGAGAGTTGGCAAACTGCGGGAGATGGTGTAACTTACTGATACGAAAGGTAGTTTGCAATCTTTCCAAAGAAGGAAAATTGCAGCCTTTCCAAAAGTAGTTTGCAATCTTTCCAAACTAGGCTAAGCAATGATCGTCTGTTCGTGCAACGTCCTGTCAGACCGCGATGTGCGCGATACGCTTGGGCCGCGGAGCGACCGGCCTTCGGTTGCGGCAGTGTTCCGGCACATGGGTTGCGAGGCGAAATGCGGGCGCTGCGTGCGCAGCATCGTCGCCATCGTCGACCAGCATGCTGCGAGAGGACTGGATGAGTGCCCAGGGAACGGCGATTGTGAGGGCTGTCGCGCCGACGAACTGGCGGCCTAGGTCTTTTTCATGGAAAGGATGCGGACATGCGCGGTGACGCGAAGGTCATCGAGTATCTCAATCGCGGATTGCGCGCAGAGCTGACCGCCGTCAATCAGTACTGGCTGCATTACCGCATCTTCCACAATTGGGGCTTCCTCGAACTCGCTAAGAAGTGGAGGGAAGAATCGATCGAGGAGATGCATCACGCGGATCACTTCGCTGAACGCATTCTTTTCCTCGAAGGCTTCCCCAACATGCAGGTGCTCGATCCGTTGCGGATCGGCCAGTCCGTCGAGGAAATCATCAAGGCGGATCTCGCGACCGAGGTCGACGCTCGCGCTCTGTATCTTGAGGCCGCGGCCTATTGCCTCTCGATCAACGATCGCGTGTCCGAGCTGCTTTTCGAAGGCGTGGTCAAGAGCGAGGAAAAGCACATCGATTTCCTCGAGACGCAGCTCGAGTTGATCAAGCAGCTCGGCGTGCAGCTTTACGCGCAAAAGCACGTCGGCGAATTGCATTCCTGACGCTGTCGACCGCCGCAGGCGTTTTGACCCCCTGCGGCGGCGGCGTCATTCCATCACAGCCGCCTTGAGAATGCAGACCATCGTCGCCTGCGCCGGCGCCTTTCCAAGATTGCGGATGACGTGGGGCTTGTCGCAGCGGTAGCGCAGGGTCTCGCCCGCTTTCACGCTCGACTTTGCGCCGCCCACTTCGACTTCGAGTTCGCCCTCGCGCACCGACAGGCTCTCGACCGACCCGCGCTGATGCGCCTCGGATTCGAGCGCGCCGCCAGGGTCGGCGGCGAATTCATAACACTGCAGCCATTCGACGATCTTGATCCAGCCGATGATCGCCAGGCGGCATTTCCCGTCGTCGGAGACCAGAATCGGCGTGTCCGCTTTGCTGGTCTTCTCGAGGAAGGGCTCTTCTTCCGTCGTCTGCAGCACGCGCTCGATCGAGACGTCGAGCGCATGCGCCAGCCGCCAGATTGTGGCGAGCGTCGGATTGGTTTCATTGCGTTCGATCTGGCTGATAATGGACTTGGCGACACCCGACTGCTGGGACAGTTCGGAAAGCGACAAATTATAGGCCTTCCGCAGACGCTGAACGGTCGCGCCGAGCTGGCCGGAAAGCGCCAGCGCGCCCGCCTCCAGAATTTTCTGCCTGTCCCGGCCTTCGACGCCCATAATCCCCAGCGCTTCGGTTGCGCCCGTCCTTCAGAATCGATCCGGCAAGATATCCGCTTTCGTTCGAAATATCGAACGCCGGCCTCCAGTCCGGCTGCCGCTTGATCGCCAAAGCCCGTGTCATCTCGCTGTGATCCGAATCTGGTCAATCAGGCCATGCGGCGAAGGCGAGAGGCGAACAGGCTCATGCTCGACAAAAACGCCAGAGCGAATGTCTCCCAAGCGGCGCGCTCCAACAGGGCGCATATGTCGGATCCAACAAGCGAACATGCGGTCAGACGGTATCGGACGCTGTTTCTGTCCGATTTGCATCTCGGCGCGAGAGGCGCCCAGGCCGAATTGCTGGTCGATTTTCTCAAGCACAACGACGCCGACACATTCTATCTCGTTGGCGACATCGTCGACGGCTGGCGCTTGAAGAACGGCTGGTATTGGCCGCAGGCGCATAATGACGTCGTCCAGAAGCTGCTGCGCAAGGCGCGCAAAGGCGCGCGCGTCATTTATGTTCCGGGCAACCACGACGAATTCGCGCGCGATTACACGGGGCTCAATTTCGGCGGCGTCGAAGTCGTCGACGACGCGCTTCATCAAACCGCCGACGGCAAGACCATGCTCGTCATTCATGGCGACCAGTTCGACATCGTCGTGCGCAACGCCCGCTGGCTCGCCTTCTTCGGCGACTGGGCCTATGATTTCGCGATCGTCGCCAATACCTGGTTCAACCGCGCGCGCCGGATGTTCGGCGTCGGCTATTGGTCGTTGTCGGCCTGGGCGAAGCTGAAGGTCAAGAACGCCGTCAATTTCATCGGCGATTTTGAAAACGCCCTGGCGTCTGAAGCGGCGCGGCGCAACGTCGACGGGGTCATCTGCGGCCATATCCATCACGCGACGATCAAGACCATCGGCGGCATGCTTTACGTCAACACCGGAGACTTCGTCGAAAGCTGCACCGCGATCGCGGAGCATTTTGACGGCGCGTTCGAGATTTTGCGCTGGCACGATACGGCGGCCGAACGCGAGTCGGCCGACGCCGCGGAGCGCGCCAAGGCGTTGCAGACTGAGAGAGCGGCGGCCTGATGCGGATATTGGTGGCGACGGACGCCTGGCGTCCGCAGGTCAACGGCGTCGTCCGGTCGCTTGAGACTATGGCTGAGTCGGCGCACGCGCTCGGCGCCGACATCGACTTTCTGACGCCGCGCGATTTCAATTCCCTGCCGATGCCGACCTATCCCGAAATCGCGCTGGCGCTCGCCTCGCCTCGCGCCGTTCGGCGCCGGCTCGAAGACGGCTATGACCACGTTCATATCGCGACGGAAGGCCCCATCGGACTCGTGACCCGCGCCGTGCTGCTGCGGGCGCGCCGCTGCTTCACGACGAGCTTCCACACGCGCTTTCCCGAATATATTCAGGCGCGCTTCGGCTTGCCGGTCGGGCTATCCTATGCGGCGTTGCGCCGTTTTCACAACGCCGGCGCCGGGGTCATGGCGTCGACGCCCAGTCTCGCGCGTGAATTGTCGGAGCGGGGATTTCGGCGGATTTTGCGCTGGTCGCGCGGCGTCGACCACGCGCTGTTCACGCCCGACGCGGCGACGCCGCTCCCCTTTGAGCGGCCGATTTTCCTTTATGCAGGACGCCTCGCCGTCGAGAAGAACATCGAGGCCTTCCTCTCGCTCGATCTGCCGGGGACGAAGCTCGTCGCCGGCGACGGGCCGGCGCGCGCGGGACTCGAAGCGCGATTTCCGCAGGCGCGGTTCCTCGGCGTGAAGACGAGCGCCGAACTTGCGGCGCTTTACGCTTCGTCGGACGTTTTCGTCTTTCCGAGCCGCACCGACACCTTCGGCATGGTGCTGCTCGAAGCGATGGCCTGCGGCCTGCCCGTCGCGGCGTATCCGGTAATGGGCCCGCTCGACGTTATCGGCGCGAGCGGCGCCGGCGCGCTGAACGATGATCTGCGGGCGGCGGCGCTCGCCGCGCTCGACATCAGCCGCGAGGCGGCGCGCGCCCATGCGCTGACCTTCACCTGGGAGAATTGCGCCAGGCAGTTCCTCGACAATATCGCTTACGCCCGCGGCGCGGCTGCGCTCGGCGGCGTCGGCCTTGAGGCGCTGCGTGGGGCAGGCCAGGAGTCCGCCGGCGAGCGCCGCGGCGCGAAAGAGCGCCAGCCCGTCCAGCCCTGAGCGCCGCTGCTTGCGCGCCTCATCTCTGGAGGCGCGTTGACGAAGCCGCTATGGTCGCGCCGTCGCAATCCAACGCGACGCGGAGCGCCTTTTTTGTACCTTTCGCCTGAAGAGATCGAACGCTACGCAAGGCATCTCGTGCTGCGCGACATCGGCGGTCCGGGCCAGAGCAGGCTCAAAGCCGCGCGGGTTCTCGTGATTGGCGCCGGCGGGCTCGGCGCGCCGCTCCTGCAATATCTCGCGGCGGCCGGCGTCGGCGCGCTCGGAATCGTCGACGATGACGCCGTTTCTCTGTCCAATCTCCAGCGTCAGGTGATCCATGCGACGCAGGATGTCGGCCGCCTGAAGGTTGAAAGCGCACAGGACGCAATCGCCCGCATCAATCCGCATGTCGTCATCGAGCCGCATGCGCTGCGGCTCGATGAAACCAACGCCAGAGCGCTGATTGCGGGCTACAACATCGTCGCAGACGGATCGGATAATTTCGCGACGCGTTATCTCGTTTCCGACGCCTGCTTTCATGAAAGAAAGCCGCTTATCACGGCCGCGCTCGGCGGTTTCGACGCGTCGCTGACGACGCTGCGGCCTTTCGAGCAAGGCCCCGACGGACCCAACCCAACCTATCGCTGTCTGTTTCCGACGCCGCCGCAAGCGGGAGAAATCGCGACCTGCGAAGAGGCCGGCGTTCTCGGCGCGCTTGCCGGCGTCGTCGGCGCGATGATGGCGCTCGAAGTCGTGCGCGAGATCGTCGGCTTCGGCGAGGGCCTGGTCGGGCGCCTGCTGCTGATCGACGCCCGCGACATGCGCTTTGAGACCGTGCGCTACGGCTTTGATCCGGAAAATCCGCTGAGCGGCGCCGGCGCGCATTCGTAAATGCGCGCTGCTTTTTGTTGGCGCATTTTCAGCGCCGAATCGGCGTCCACTTCGGCGAAAAATGCGCTACAGCGCCGCGATGACCGCGATTTCGACCTTATAGGCGGGCGCGACGAGCTTGGCTTCGACGGTGGCGCGCGCGGGCGGATTGGCCTTGTCGACCCATTCGTCCCAGACGCCGTTCATCTCAGCGAAGGTCGAAATGTCGGCAAGATAGATCGTCGCCGACAGAATATTCGCCTTGGCGCTGCCGGCTTCGGCCAGAAGCGCGTCGATCTGCGCGAGAATTTCGCGGGTCTGATCGGCGACCGATCCGCCCTTGGTCTTGTCGGCCACCTGGCCCGCCGTATAAACCGCGTTGCCGCGAACGACCGCCTGGCTCATGCGCGGTCCCGCGCCGATTCGCTTAATATTGCTCATCTCACCTTCCCTGATGTCGCGCCGGCATAAAGCGCGCCGCGAAAAAATGGAACCCGGTTTTTCGCTTCGAGCGCCCTAAGGCGGTTGCGCGGCGTACGGCGCGGGGCGGGTTCGCCGGCCGCGCAAAGGCTCCGATGTTCGCGGGTCTGGACAAGCGGCGACGCGCTTTCTATAAGCCCGACACATCGCGCCCGCGCGAGCCCAGGTAGCTCAGTTGGTAGAGCATGCGACTGAAAATCGCAGTGTCGGTGGTTCGATTCCGCCCCTGGGCACCATTAAAATCAATACGATAGCGCCGGGCCGCTCAAGCGTTTCAGAATCGCCATAGCCCGCTGTTCGATAAGGCCGCGTTTTCGCCATAGCGTAGTCCAGCGGTCTCGTTTCGATCCATGGCTCCTCCACGAGGCAGTGGCGCGCCGCATATCGACGGTTTCGCTTGCGAAAGCTTGCCCACCCTCGCGCATGTCTTCGCCGACAGCGGCTGCGCCGGCCAGAAGCCTGACGCCGTCAACCTTCTTGCGATTCCGCCCAGATGCAGCGCGATCTTAGGGCGGCGAATATAAATGATTGGGAGGCGCTTCTCCGGAAGGATTTTTTCGATGACCGACGACGATCAATCGCAGGGCGCTGTCGACGATCAAACGCAGAACCCTGGCAAGACCGCGTCGACGTCAAAAAAGAAGACGGCCGTGGTGGCGATCCACGGCATGGGCGAACAGCGCCCGATGGAGACCCTTCGGGGACTGGTTGAAGCATTGTGGGTCTGCGATTCCAGCATCACGGGACCGCGCGATCGAAAGGTTTACTCGAAGCCGGACACGATCGCCGGAAGCTTTGAGCTGCGTCGGATCACGACGCGCAACGTGAAGCTCGAAAACGGCGCGTCGAAACGTGCGGACTTTTTTGAATTCTATTGGGCGCATCTGATGATCGGCAACACGATCAAGGGAGTGACGAGCTGGCTATGCGCATTGTTGATCCGCGCGCCCGCCACCGTGCCTTCGCGGTTGATGGTTCCCTGGGCCGCCGGGATCTTTCTCTTTTTCGTTACGATCTTCTTTCTGAGTTTGGCGGCGTTGAAAACGGTTTCCGTGGATGTGCTCGCGGCCTTCGGACTTCCCGAGATTTCCAAAACCTGGTACATCGCCGCGTCGATTTTTTCGTTCGTCTTCGGCTTGTTCTCGACCTGGTGGCTCGCGCCGGTAGCCGGCGATGCGGCGCGCTATCTCAGTCCGCTTCCCGATAACGTCGCCGCGCGACAGAGAATCAGGGAAGCCGGCGTCGATCTCCTGCGCAAGCTACACGAGTCGAAAAAATACGATCGCATCATCGTCATCGGGCACAGCCTGGGTTCGGTCATCGGCTATGACGTGCTGAACTATGCCTGGGGCCGGATCAACGCGGACGACTTGCATGCGTCGCATGCCGCAGACCCGAACATAATGGCGTCTTTGAGCAGGCTCGAAAATGCTGCGGGAAAGCTCCTCCACGCGGATGATGGGAACATCGGCGAAGCAAGATCGGAATATCGCGCCGCGCAACGCGACTATTGTCATCGGCTCGCCGCCTCTTCGGACGGGGCGCCGCTGTGGACGGTGAGCGATTTTGTCACGCTTGGATGTCCGCTCAGTAAAGCCGATGTTCTGGTCGCGAGGGACGACGCCGATTTTGAGCTTCGCAAGCAGCAGCGCGAACTGCCAACAAATCCGCCGTGGCTGGAAAAAAATGACAGCGTGCGCAGGCGGTTCCGCTTCTCCTATCAAACCGAAGCTTCCATACGAACGCCTCATCATGCGGCCGTCTTTGCGCCGGTGGTATGGACGAATATCTACTTTGGAAGCTTCTTGCTGGCGTTCGGCGACATTATCTCGGGAGCTGTTTCGCCTTTGCTGGGGAGAGGCGTTCTGGATGTGCGGCTGAGCATCGGCGCTCCCGTATTCCGACATCTCGATTATTGGAAGGATCCGAGGAAGCAGCCGTCCAAACCATGGCTCCGCGCGTTGCGTCGCGCGGTCAATCTGAAGGGGCTGGACGACGCCGCGCTTTGGTCCGATCAAGCGCAGGCGCCGGAGATTCAGGCCAGCGATCTGCCGGACCCATGATTAGCCGCGGAACAAGGGGAGTGGGTCCGCTACATGAATATTCTCGGGCTCAATTCTGTCTTTCATGAATCGGCTGCGGCGATTGTGGTCGACGGGCGCGTCGTCGCGGCGTGCGAAGAGGAACGCTTTTCGCGCATCAAGCACGCCAAGGAGGCCAGAGTCGACAATCCGCATGAACTGCCCGAGCAGGCGATGCGATTTTGTCTCGATTACGCCGGCCTGCTGCCCGACGATATCGATATCGTGGCCTATTCCTTCGAGCCGCGGCTGCGCCGCTTGAAATTTCGTCCCGAATGGTGGCCGGACAGCAGTCTCGAAAGCGTGTTTCTGCATTCGCTGGATGAAGTCGACGGCGCCGTGGCTCGGATGATGGGCCGACGCGTCGGCCGGGCGCTCAAATTCGTCCCGCATCACCTCGCCCATGCCGCCTCGGCCTATTATCCCTCAGGTTTCGACAAGGCCGCCATATTGGTTATCGACGGAATCGGCGAGGCCGATTGCACGATGCTGGCGCGCGGCGAAGGCAATCATATCGGCGTCCTTGCGAGCCTCTCCTATCCGCATTCGCTCGGTTTCGTGTGGGAGCAGGCGAGCGTCTATCTCGGCTTTTCGGCTTATGACGCGGCGAAAGTCATGGGCCTTGCGGCCTATGGCGACCCTGGGGTCTTCCGTCGCGCCTTCGCGTCGATTATTCAGGAGGGAGAGCAGGGCTACGCCGTGGACGCCGAGACGATCGGCTTCAAATCGCTCGAACCGCACCGGCTCGTCGCGCTGTTCGGACCGAGGCGGCCGCCGGACGGTGAGTTCCTGCGCCATCACATGAATGTCGCCGCCGCCCTTCAGGAAGCGACGGATCGCGCGGCGCTGTCGCTTCTGCGCCGTCTCGAACGAGAGGCGGGCGGCGGCGCCCTATGCCTTGCCGGCGGCGTCGCCCTCAACTGCGTGACCAATGATCGGATCGCGCGGGCGGGCGCCTTCAGCGACGTTTTCATTCCTTCCGCGCCGCACGACGCAGGAACGGCGATCGGCGCCGCCCTTGTCGCGCATTGCGCGAAACGCGGCGCGAAGCGTCCGACTGGAGGCGCGACGCCCTATCTCGGCCCCGAATATGACGAGCGGGAAACACTGGCCGCCGTCCGCGCCGCCGGTCTGAAGCCCCGCAAATGCAGGGATGCGCCCCGAGAGGCGGCGGAGATGATCGCCGACGGCAATATCGTCGGCTGGTTTCAGGGTCGAATGGAGTTCGGCCCGCGCGCGCTCGGCAATCGTTCGCTGCTCGCTGATCCGCGAAGGCCGGACACGCGCGCCATCCTCAATCAGCGGGTAAAGCATCGCGAGGAGTTTCGGCCCTTCGCGCCGAGCGTTCTGGCCGAACACGCAGAAGAGTGGTTCGACTTAGGGTCGTCGTCGCGCAGCCACGAATTCATGCTCTTCGCCTGTCCGACCAGACCGGGCCGCGCGGCGCGCATTCCCGCCGTGATCCATGAGGACGGGACCGCGCGCGTCCAGATCGTGCGGCGCGCCGCAAATCCGCGGTATCACGCGCTGATCTCGCGGTTTTTTGAGCGAACCGGGGTGCCGCTGGTGCTCAACACCTCCTTCAACGACAATGAGCCGATCGTCTGCACGCCCGCTGACGCCATCGCCACCTTTCGCGGCGCTGGTCTCGACGCCTTATTCCTTGGCGATATCTGTGTGACCCGCGACGGTTGAAGAAGCGCCGTCGCGGGGTTGCACCTGATAAATTATTGATTCGCTGCAATTATGCTCACGGACAGCATTCCTCGAGACCGCGCGTGGGATTGACGGCGAGGGGGCGGGTGCTACATTGACGCCGTTGGGGCCGTGAATTTTATCTACTTGGGGAGGTAGGAAATGGCGCGTTCATCGGACCACTCTCAGGGCCCAAATCGCGGCAAGAAGACGCTCGGCGTTATCGGCGTCTCTCTCTCGCTGGCGGGCGCCGCCTGCATCGACAGTAGCCCGGCCGACGCCGCGACCGAGCCGGCGACTAACAACAATAAGAGCTTCATGGATGTAGATCTCCATGAACAGGAAGTTTTCGACGTAGGGCTCAGCTCCTTCCGTCTGTTTGACCGTGAGGATGTCCAGCAAGCCAAACCTGAAAACGTCGCATGGTGGGGCTGGGGCTGGGGTTGCCGCGGATGCGGCGGCTGTCGTGGATGCGGCGGCTGCAGAGGGTGTCGCGGATGTGGCGGCTGCAGAGGTTGCAGGGGCTGCGGGGCCTGAGGCGCCCTGGGATCAAGTTTGAAAATCGGACGGGCTTTACGCTGCGGGAACGAGTTAGGGCCCGGGTAGCCGCGGCTCATGGGCGTCCTTTCGAAGCGCGAATCGCTGCTTTGGGAGGACGCCTTTCGGTCGCCTCGTGGGCGGACCAGCCTCGCGAGTCGACGAACATGTGCGGGGCTGGCGGTCGATAGATGGCGATGGAAGCGCCCGCGCGGCGACTGGAGGGACGTTTCGGGGGAGCGTTTCATTTCGCGCCGAATTACGCGGTCTATATTTTCCCGCCTGACGTCGTCTGTCTCTATTCCGAGAACAGGAAATTCTTTTTGCGCGGCGCGCTCTATTGCGCGCTCGCGGAACGTATCGCCGCGGGCGAAGATCAGGCGTCGATCTTCGATGCGCTCGCCGCAGACTATTCGGTCGCCAAGATCGAGGAGGCGTTCAAGAGGCTGATCGACCGCCGTTTCGTCGTCCCCTCCGGCGCCCCGCAGGACGTAACGGCCGCCTATTGGGCGAGTCTCGGTCTCAATCCTGCCGCCGCGGCTGAAAATCTTCTCAAAATAGGCGTCGGAATTGAATCGCTGGGCGTTCCGGGAAAAGCAGAGCTTGCAGATGCGCTTCGCGGCTTCGGCGTCAGGATGGTCGACGGCGCGGGCGACCTGACCGTCGCTCTGGTCGAGGATTATCTCGACGAGCGGCTCGCGACGCTCAATGACATTCGCGTGCAAGAGAAGGCGGATTGGCTGCCCTTTCAGCCGACCGGACTTTTTCCGCTTGTGGGGCCCATATTCAGCCCCGGCACAGGCCCTTGCTGGAGATGCCTTTCCGATCGGATGAAATGGAACCGGCAGGTCAAGGCCTTTCTCGACCGCAAGGCGGCGCGTTGCGTCGCTGCGTCGCCGCTGGGCGCGGAGCCGCTCGGGCGCAGCGGCGTATCGCTCGCCGCCGTCGAAATCGGAAAGGCCATCGCAAGCGGGTTTCGCACGGACCTTTGCCAACATATCGTCAGCCTCGACATGCTGGGCTCCGAAGTGGCGCGTCATTACGTGCCGGCGCGTCCGCAATGTCCGGTCTGCGGCGCGGCGCCGTTGCGCGATCCCGAACGCGCGCCGATCCCCATTCGACTGCGCGCCGGCGGCAGGATCGTCGTGACGAGCGGCGGCTACCGCTCTATGACGCCCGCCGAGACCGTCGCCCGCCATCGCAAACATGTGAGTCCCTTGACCGGCGTCGTCTCGCATCTCGAGCGGATCAAGAGTGATCAGCCGCTCGACGCGAGTTTTGTCGCCCGCCATAATTTCTCGCCTTGCCCCGAAACGGTCGACGCGCTGCAAGCGGGGTTGAGCGGCGACAGTTACGGCAAGGGCAGCATGGCGGAGCAGGGCGAAGCCAGCGCCCTGATGGAGGCGATCGAACGCTATTGCGGAATCTTCCAGGGCGACGAGATCAGGGTCACGCGGCGCTTAGTCGATTTTTCGGCGGGCGAGGCGATCCATCCCGAAGAGATTATCCACTTTAGCGACGCGCAATATGAGCGGCGCGCGCAAGATGGTTGCTCGGGGGACGAGGCGCCGCGTCGTTTCGATCCGTCCGCCGAAATCGAATGGTCGCCGGTCTGGTCGCTGCGCGACGATAGATTCAAATATGCGCCGACCGGCCTTCTCTATTTCTTCCATGACTCGAATTGCGCGAACCGACTGAGCGCGGACTCGAACGGTTGCGCGGCCGGCAATACCATCGAAGAAGCGATTCTCCAGGGCTTTCTCGAACTCGTCGAACGCGACGCCTATGCGATCTGGTGGTACAACCGGTTGCGGTCGCCCGAGATCGACCTCGAAAGATTGGGCGACAGCTATGTCTGCGACCTGCGCGCCGCCTTCGCGGCGATGGGCCGCGATATTTGGGCGCTCAACGTCACGACCGACATCGGCATTCCCGTCGTCATCGCCGTGGCGCATTGGAAGGACGAGGGGCGCGAATTCATCGAAGTCGCCGCCGGCGCGCATTTCGATCCGCGCATCGCGACTCTGCGCGCGATGACCGAACTCAACCAGTTTCTCGCCATCGAACGGCTGCGCGGACAGCCGGAGGGCGTCGCCGACGATTACGGCAATGATCCGCTCCCCTTGCGCAAGCACGCCTATTTGCGCCCCGAGGGCAAGGCGCGTTTCGGCCGTTCGCCGTTCAAGGATTTCGCGAGCCGCGATCGGCGCGAGCAAATACGCGCTTGCGTCGCCCATATGGCGAAGAAGGGATTCGACTTTCTCGTGCTCGATCAGACTCGGCCGGACATCGAGGTCCCTGTCGTGCGGGTGATCGTCCCCGGTCTGAGGCATTTCTATCGCCGCTTCGGACCCGGCCGGCTCTACGACACGCCGGTCGCCATGGGTCTGCGTCGGCGCCCGACGCGGGAGCGGGACCTCAATCCTCTTTATCCACGGACATAAAATTGAGCGACGATCGGAGCCGCGCGCCAGCCTTGCTACTCGTCAAATTGGGTCCTGGGGTTGCCCTTGAGGAAGAGGCGGGCGGCGTGCTTCGGGCGCGGTTCGATCGTGAGGCGCTGCTGCTCGGCAAATTCAGCGCCGCCGCGCTTCGCCATGCGACCGATCTTTCCGCGGGCCGGCCGCTTTCGGGCGTCGGCGCCTATGACGCGCCCGAGGAAAAGGAGCTACGCGGACTCATCCAGCGGCTCGCTCTTCACGGCCTTGTCGAATACCAGCTTTCTCGCGGCGCGGACGGTCCCGGCATCGTGGCGATCGAGCCGCAGATGCGGGACTACCGGCCGAATTTTCAGAAGCTCGACGGGACGCGTCCCTACGCGCTTTCGCGCTTCGCTTACCTGAGGCGGCGTGGCGAGGACCTGGTGCTCGAATCGCCTCTCGCCGGCGCATCCTTTCGCCTTTGCGACGCGCGCGTCGCTTCCGCGCTCGCGCGGCTTGCGACGCCGCAAACGCTCGCTGAGCTGCGCAGCGCGCCCGATTTTCCTGGGGAAGAGTTTCTCGCGCTCCTCGTCGATTGCAGGTTCACGTTGGCGATAGATCCGGCCAAAGGCTTGCGCGCCTCAGAAGGCGACGATGATCTTGCGCTGTGGGAGTTCCACGATCTCCTCTTCCATGTGCGCAGCACGAACGGTCGTCACGCCAATCCAACGGGCGGACTTTACGCCCATGCGCATCGCATTCCGCAGCCGCCCGTGGTGCGGCCTGCCTGGCCTGGCCCGGCGATCGAACTCGCCAAGATCGCCGACGCTGGCGATTCCGCCCTTGCGGCGATGTTGCGCAGGCGGCGCTCCGAGCGGGTCTTCGATGACGCGCGTCCGATTACGCTCGCTGAAGTCGCACGATTTCTCGACGGCGCCGCGCGCATCGTTTCGCGCCATAGGGTGAGTGAAGGGGAAGGGGAGGGCATGGAGGTCGCCGCGCGGCCCTACCCTTCGGGCGGCGCAAGCTATGAGCTGGAGCTTTATCTCGCGGTCGACAAATGCGCCGGCCTCGCGCGCGGTTTCTATCATTACGACGCGGATCGCCATGCGCTCGTGGCGATCGGGGCGACCGAGCGCCAACTCGGGGCGATCATCGACGACGGACAGTTTGCAATGGGCGCACCCACGCGGCCGCAAATCATGATCACGATGTCGGCGCGGTTTGGACGCGTGTCTTGGAAATACAGTGGCTTCGCCTATTCCTTGGTCTTGAAGCATGTCGGCGTCGTCATGCAGACCCTCTATCTGATGGCGACGGAGATGGAGCTCGGCGCCTGCGCCATCGGCGTCGGCGACATCGACCTCTTCTCGCGAATGACTGGGCTCCCGTTTCATGTCGAAGGCGCGGTGGGTCAGATGGCGATCGGCCGGGCGGCGCAAGATTCGTCGTGACGCGCCGGCCGACACGGCGCGAATTTCTGCTGGAGGCCGGCGCCTGCGCAGCGTCGATTGCGGTCGGCTGCGGCTCGCCAGCGATGTCCGAGCAGACGATTTCGGCGCCGGAGATTGCGACTTCTGAGTGGGACTATCGCTCGGCCAGCGACCTCGTCGCGGCGCTGCGGCGGCGACGCATTTCCGCCTTGGAGCTTGCCGATCGCGCCATCGCGCGCATCGAGGCGCTGGACTCTCTAATCAACGCCGTCCCGGTGCGCGACTTTGAGCGCGCCCGCACTGCGGCCCGCGCCGCCGACGCGGCGCTTGCGCGAGGCGAGACCGGCGCGTTGCTCGGCGTCCCCGTCACGGTGAAGGAATCCTTCAACATCGCCGGTCTGCCGACCTGCTGGGGCGATCCGCGCTTTAAGCATTTCACGCCAAAAGAAGACGCGCTCGCCGTCTCCCGAATGAAAAATTCCGGCGCCGTCGTTCTCGGCAAGACGAATGTGTCGCAATGGCTGAGCGACTGGCAGAGCGACAACGGCGTCTACGGAAAGACGAACAATCCTTTCGATCTGTGCCGCACGCCGGGCGGATCGTCCGGCGGTTCGGCGGCGGCGCTGGCCGCGGGCTTTTGTGCGCTGTCGCTCGGCTCGGACATGGGGGGCTCCCTGCGCGAGCCGGCGCATTACTGCGGAATATACGCCCATCGGCCGACCGAGGGCCTCGTTCCGCGCCGGGGACATGCGCGCCCGGAAACGGCGCCATTGCCAGTCGAGCATGATCTCGCGGTGGTCGGTCCGATGGCGCGTAGCGCCGCCGATCTCGCCTTGGCGCTCGACGTCATCGCCGGGCCGGACGAGATGACGTCGGGCGTCGGCTACAGGCTCGCCTTGCCGGCGCCGCGTCATGATCGTCTGAGCGACTATCGAGCGCTCGTCATAGACGCCCATCCGCTGGGGCCGACCGCGCAGGTCGTGCGGGATGCGCTCGTGAGACTGGTCGACAGGCTGGCGAAGGCCGGCGTCAGCGTCTCGGACAAGCTTGCGCTCGCGCCCGATCTCGCGCAAGCGACGCGCCTTCATGCGCGTCTGCTCTCTGCCTACTGGGGCGCCGGCGTGCCGTTCGCCGACTATCAGAAGCTTTTTCGAGAGGCTGGCGCGTTTTCTCCCCGGGACCGCGGCCTCGCCGCCGAGCGCGCCAGAGGCGCGGCGTTGAGCTTTCGTGAATGGCGCGGCGCCGAGGACGAACGGGCCCAGCTGCGGCAGAAATGGCGCGACTTCTTTCGCGACTTCGATGTCGTGCTTTGCCCTGCCGCCCCGACACCGGCCTTCCCGCACGATCGCTCGACGCCGCTCGAAGCGCGCCGCATCAGCGTCGACGGCAAGCTCTATTCCTATCTCGACGCCCATACGATCTGGGCGGCGCCGGCGACGATCGCGGGACTGCCGGCGACCGTCGCGCCGATCGATCACGATGGCGCCGGCCTGCCCATCGGCGTGCAGATCATCGGCCCCTTTCTGGAGGATCGCGCCACGATCGCCTTCGCCGCGCTTCTCGAGCGCGCCTTCGGCGGCTTCACGCCGCCGGCGATGAAATCGGCGCGCCGCGCCTGCGCGAAAGAGTGAACGCGCTAAACGCGAAGCCGCATCGCGCGGCGCGCACGCGAGGTAAAAATATTCAGCGACTGCGCAGCGTTAGCGGCGAGCGCTGTTGCAATGCGCCGGATATTTTGCACGACGAACGCCATTGAATTCACTGAACGCGAAGCCGCATCGCGCGGCGCGCACGCGAGGTAAAAATATTCAGCGACTGCGCAGCGTTAGCGGCGAGCGCTGTTGCAATGCGCCGGATATTTTGCACGACGAACGCCATTGAATTCGCTGAACGCGAAGCCGCATCGCGCGGCGCGCACGCGAGGTAAAAATATTCAGCGACTGCGCAGAGTTAGCGGCGCTCGCTGTTGCAATGCGCCGGATATTTTGCACGACGAACGCCATTGAATCGCTGAACGCGAAGCCGCATCGCGCGGCGCACACGCGAGGAAAAAATATTCAGCGACTGCACAGAGTTAGCGGCGCTCGCTGTCGCAATGCGTCGGATATTTTGCGCGAAGAACGCCACTGAATCACTGAACGCGAAACTTCAACGCGCGGCGCGAACACGATCCAAAAAATCTTCAGCGATTGCGCAGAGTTATCTGAGAAACGGTAAGAGAGTCATTGCGCTTCTTGCGTTCGCTGGTCGCATGCGGTCCGAAATTTTACACGATGGACGCCGTTGAATCGGCGCTCGTGAAATTGCATCTCGCAGCGCAAACGCGATTCAAAAAATATTCAGCGACTGCGCAGAGTTAGCGGCGCTCGCTGTTGCAATGCGCCGGATATTTTGCACGACGAACGCCATTGAATCGCTGAACGCGAAGCCGCATCGCGCGGCGCACACGCGAGGAAAAAATATTCAGCGACTGCACAGAGTTAGCGGCGCTCGCTGTCGCAATGCGTCGGATATTTTGCGCGAAGAACGCCACTGAATCACTGAACGCGAAACTTCAACGCGCGGCGCGAACACGATCCAAAAAATCTTCAGCGATTGCGCAGAGTTAGCTGAGAAACGGTAAGAGAGTCATTGCGCTTCTTGCGTTCGCTGGTCGCATGCGGTCCGAAATTTTACACGACGAACGCCATTGAATCGCTGAACGCGAAGCCGCATCGCGCGGCGAGAACGCGAATGCATTTTCTGCAACGAAGTTGCTGCATCTCATCTTGCATTAGGTCGCGGGAGAATGGAAAATGTCATCATGCGAATGGTGCGCGGTGAAGATCCGATTCACGATCATGTTCGAGCAAAGGTTCGTCATGGCGTGATGCGCACAACCGCCCCCGCACAAATTTCCGGACATTCTCTCTTTGAGATCGACGGAAAAAATCTCAAATCCACCGCGCGCGAAGGTCTCCAAAAATCGCGACAACCGCTCAGGCAATTCAATCGTCGGTCGACATCGAAAGCGCGCCGCCTGCGTATCGATTCGTCTCCGATCTACGCCAACGCCGAGATTCAGAAACACCGCACGCACGCCCATTCAAAGAAGCGTTGAGTTGGAGATTTGGCGTTGACGAATTCGCCGCATGGAAGCGCTGTTTGAGATGCCGACGCCAGTGCTCAGACCTCTGCTCCCCCTCTCGGAGCGGCTTCTGCCCTATTTGCGCGTGATCGACTCGAACCGGATCTATTCCAATTTCGGACCGCTCACGAGGGAGCTCGGCCGCCGGCTTTCCGAACATTTTTCGCTTCCCCCAGAAACGGTCGTCACTGCGGCCTCAGGCACGGCCGGACTCATGGGCGCGATCCTCGCCTGCGCCGGTCGCGCTCGAGCGGACCGGCCCCTCGCTCTCGTTCCGAGCTTTACCTTCGTTGCGACGGTCGCTGCGGTCGAAGCCTGCGGCTATGAAGTCAGGCTGCTGGATGTCGACTCCGAAAGCTTTCTGCTCGACCCGGCGCGCGCAGTCTCATACGAGGCGATCGATCGCGTCGGACTGGTTGTCCCCGTTGGGGCTTTTGGACGCCCGGTCCTTCAATCGGCCTGGAGCGAGTTCCGGCGGAAGACCGGCATCGAAGTCGTGATCGACGGGGCGGCCTGCTTTGAAACGGCGACCGACGCCCCAGACCTGTTGCTTGGCGAAATTCCCGTGGTGATGAGCTTTCATGCCACAAAAAGCTACGCGACGGGCGAAGGCGGCGGCGTCATAACGACCAATGTCGATCTCGCGCACCGGACCGGGCAAGCGCTCAATTTCGGCTTCCACGGCGCTCGAAACAGTCAAATCGCGAGCATCAATGGAAAGATGAGCGAATATCACGCCGCTGTGGGACTCGCCGAGCTCGACGGCTGGAGCGAGAAAGCCCGGGCGCTTGCCGGGGTTTCTTCGGCCTACCGCCGTCACTTCAACGCCTTGGGCCTGCGAGCACGCTTCATTGGTTCCCCGGACATCGCCTCCTGCTATGCGCTTTTTCGTTGCAAGACGCTTAAGGAGGCGAGGGAAGTCGCGGCTCGCCTGGATGTAAGGGCCATCGAGCACCGTCTGTGGTACGGACGCGGAGTCCATGATCACTCCTACTATCGCAGCCTTCGGCACGATGGTCTCTCGGCGACTGAAGAGCTCGCGCCGCTGCTCATCGGTTTGCCTATGGCTCCCGATCTGGAGGAAAAGAAGATCCGCGAAGTTGTGGATGCGTTGTCGCAGGCTTTTCCATCCTCAGCCCGATTTCGAGGACGTAGACTTAATGATTGCGTCGCACGATCCGGATAGCGACGAGCTTGAGGTCAGCGAGGAAGTTCTCGGCGGTTCTGTCGTATCTGATCAAATTCGGCTCACAAAGAAAGAGCCGTCCGCAGAGATAGAAGAATGGCTCGCCGGCAGAGTGGATCAAGGCGCTCGTCGCCGAGCACTCAGCGGCGCAGATTCCTTGAAGCATGCGCCGGCCATCGTCTGCGCCGCATTATTGCGATAATGGAGTCGCCGAAGACCTTGCTTCGCTGCGCCGCCGCCGCGAACGCCAAACCGGGAACAAGTCATGCTTCAAAGTCATTTGCAGCGTGTGCGCGACGCTTACTTCTTGGTGATGCAAGGCCGCGCTGAAGATGCGCTCGTGACACTGCCGCAAGCATCGCAGGACGAGGATCCCGCCGCGGCCGCCATCCGCAACACGGCGGTAGCGCTTCTTCGCCAGCGGGATGGAAAGCAGCACGAAGCGGATCAACTCTTCGATGCAATCATCGAGTCCGGCGTCCCTTTGCCGGGTCTTGTTCTTCTGTGCGGGCGCCATTTCAAGTCGCGGGGAAATTTCCGCAAAGCGTTCGAATGTTACGGCATGTTGCAATATCTCATGCCGCATACAATGAATGAATTCATCAATTCGCTGCCGCCGCCCGAGCGAAGCCGTTATGCGTTGCTCACGATTCCCGCTTTGCTTTGGGGTGCTAGCGGCAATCTTTATCCCCTCCAGCTCACCAAGGAAGCGGTCCGTGAAAGCCTCGGCTCCCGCGCCGCAGCCCTCGTTTATGCCGAGATCATCGGTGAGTCCCAGAGCGAGATCAAGCAGCTTAGCCTGATTTCGCTTAAGGATTACGCGACGAGATTCGCATTGGCGTTTGAAGAGTTGAATGCGCCGCTAAGCCAGAATTTGGTCGCCCTGAGCGCCCATGGCGGCCGGCCCATACCCGAAACCTGCGACTTCGTGGGCCGGCCGCGCTCGTTCTTCTTCGCGATACTCAGCGAAGCCACGATCGTGAGCAAATCCAATTTCTATGTGTGCGGGGGAATGGCGATTCTTGATTTTCAAGAAGACGAATTAATGAGAGTGCCGGCTAATCTCGACTTGGATCCGATTGTCGCCGCCGTGGAGGGCGACACAATCCTCAGCGTCGCCAAGAGGCCTTGCGCGACGCCGCCCCATCTCGATGAGGCCTTCGCCTTGGTCGGCGTCCATTCCCGCAACTTTGGCCATTGGCTGGTCGAATTCCTTCCCAAGGTCTGGGCCTGCGTGCGCCGCCCGGGATTTGACGCGATTCCGATCGTGATTGACGCACAGATGCCGCCCCAGCATTTGGAAGCGCTCCGTTTTTTCGTCGGGCCAGACCATCCGGTCGTCGTGCTCAATCCAAGCGACTCGCTTTTCGTGAGACGGCTTTGGACTTGCTCCGCCCTCGTCTATTTTCCGGTAGGGCTAAAGACGGGCGCCTCTTATCATTCGGATGTCATGGGTTTCGACCCAACGACCTTAGCCACGCTCGTCCGGGAGCTTGCGGACAGGGTCGACGCGCAGTGCTCGGACAGCCGCTCAAGGCGAGTTTATCTGACGCGCAAGCACAGCCTGCACCGCAGACTGACCAACAAGGACGAAGTGGAGGCCTACCTCGTCGCCCAAGGATTTGAGATTTTTGACTTCGAGGATCTACCTTTTGCGAGGCAAGCCGAAATCATACGCTCGGCCGACACGATTATCGGAGCCCATGGCTCGGCGCTTTTCATGACAATTATCGCGCGACCGGGAACGCGAATTGGCATGCTGAGCCATGAATATTTGAAGACCTGGGAATGGTTCGAGCAATTTTGTCGAGAGCTGGAGTTGCCGATCCACTTTTTGATCGGGCCGACCGTTGCGGAGAATCCTTCGTACCTGTTCTGTTCGGATTATGCGATTGACCTTGCTCAGCTGGCCGAGTTCGTCGTTGACCTAACCGAGCCGCGTCAGTGACTGTCTCGCCGAATCATGAAGCTCTCTAGAGGTCCTGGAACTGCTGGAATGGGATGCTTATGAAATTCGCCGCTTTCCTTGGCGTAAAGGATGAGCTCGACCTCATCGACAAGGCGATCGACCATCTTCGCTCCATTGGCGTCGATCTTGTATTTGCCTGGGATATGAATTCTAAGGATGGCACGCGCGAACTACTCCTCGGCCGCAGTCGCGATGACGCCAAGCTCAAAGTAATCCAGGGCGACGATGCCGAATATGACAGGCATAACCCTTTCGCCGCGCCATGCGGCGCTGCAGCCGAAGCCGCTCGCGCGGGATATGATTGGCTGCTCTTTCTCGACGCGGACGAATTCTGGCTCCCTGCCTCAGGAAAGCTCGCCGATTGTGGGAATCTTCACGAAGCTGACGTGCTCTCGGTGCCTCGTTTCAATGTTCCCATCTCGGCGCCAAAGGGGCCGGACGACGAAAGTGAACTCACGTTCGACACTCTCCACTATGAAGATCTGCTGCTCGTTGTCGGGCAGATCCCGGATTTTCGTAATCATATCCGTACAAATCCGGAAACGCCCTGGAGCAGGGGCGTTCCGCTTCCAAAAATCATGGCGCGTCCCGAATTTATCGACAGCGTCACAATGGGAATGCACGACATCGTCGCCAAGGCCGAGCGCCCGCTGCGCCGTGCGACGCCCAGAGACTTGGTCATCGCCCATCTTCCTTTCACCACCAAAAGCCGCTTCGCGCGAAAAATCGCCAATATTCGTGAATTTGTGGCCTTTCATGATCAGGTCCTGGGCCCTGACCGGGCGTGGCACTGGCGACGTTGGCTCGAGGTCGTCGATCGCGACGGACCGGACGAAGAGTTCAACCGAAATGTGTTCGACCCCCAGACCTGCTGGGAACTGAAACGGCATGGAATAATCGTAAGCGCGGCGGAATATTTCGCAGGCGCCGAGAGCGTAAGCGGCGGGAATTTCGGATAACCGCGTCGCCTCTCGCTCCGTGCAGTAACCGAACCGGGCAAGAGCGCATGGGGCGCTCTCGCTCCGAGCCTGACAAGCGCGCCGGCCACGGACGACGTTCCGCGCCGATGCATACCAAGCACGAGACCGGCGGTTTTTGCCACATGGGACATAATATTGGTTGGTGGCGAGCGAGCGTTGACGCCCCGAGCCCCTCTCCCTACTGTGCCGCGCTTCCTGCAACCTATGGCCAACTTGCATCCCCATGTCCTCGCCGCTCCTTTTGTCGCCCGAACTCGTCGAAGCCGCGCGCGTCTCGCCAGCCTGGCCTTTCGAAGAGGCGCGAAAGCTGGTCAGACGGGTTGAAGAAAGCGGTCAGAAAAGCGTGCTGTTCGAGACCGGCTACGGCCCTTCCGGTCTGCCGCATATCGGCACTTTCGGCGAGGTCGCCCGCACCAGCATGGTGCGCCGCGCTTTCGAAGTCCTGACCGAAGGAAGGATCGCGACGCGTCTCATCGCCTTCTCTGACGATATGGACGGGCTGCGCAAAGTCCCCGACAATATTCCGAACAAAGAGCTTGTCGCCGCCAATCTCGGCAAGCCTCTGACGCAGGTGCCGGACCCCTTCGGCACGCATGACAGTTTCGGCGCGCATAATAATGCGCGGCTGCGCGCCTTTCTCGACGCCTTCGGCTTCGATTACGAATTCGCCTCGTCGACGGAATATTACAAGTGCGGCCGCTTCGACGCCGCCTTGAAGCATATGCTCGCGCGCTACGATGCAGTGATGAAAATCATGCTGCCGAGCTTTCGCGAGGAGCGCGCCGCGACCTATTCGCCCTTTCTGCCTGTCCATCCGAAGACCGGCATCGTCATGCAGGTCGCGCTCGACGGCTATGACGCTCAGGCCGGCACAATCTCCTGGACCGATCCGGACAGCGGCGAAAAGTTCACGACGCCCGTGACCGGCGGCCATTGCAAGCTGCAATGGAAGCCCGACTGGGCGATGCGCTGGTATGCGCTTAGCGTCGACTATGAGATGGCGGGCAAGGACCTCATCGACTCGGTGAAGCTCTCGGGCGCGATTGTGCGCGCGCTTGGCGGGCGGCCGCCGGAAGGTTTCAACTACGAACTTTTCCTCGACGAGAAGGGCCAGAAAATTTCGAAGTCGAAGGGCAATGGACTGACCATCGAGGAATGGCTGACTTACGCCAGTCCCGAGAGCCTTGCGCAGTTCATGTTTCAAAAGCCGACCGCGGCGAAGCGGCTCTATTTCGACGTGATTCCGCGCGCGGTCGACGACTATCTGAATTTCCTCGACGCCTATCCGCGCCAGGACTGGAAAAACCGTCTAGGCAATCCGGTATGGCATATTCATGCGGGCGATCCGCCCCCGGCGGAAACGCTCGAACATGAAGGCGAGGCCAAGGGAACGAGCGTTTCCTTCTCTATGCTGCTCAATCTCGCCGCCGTCGCCAACGCCGAAGACTCCGCGGTGCTCTGGGGCTTTCTGCGCCGGTATGCGCCGTCGGCGACGCCGGAAAATCATCCGCGGCTCGACAAGCTCGTGGGTTATGCGGTGGCTTATTTCCGCGATTTCGTGAAGCCGGCGAAAACCTATCGCGCCGCCGACGATGTCGAACGCGCGGTGCTGCAGAAGATCGACGAAACTTTGGGCGGCATGGAGCACGCGAGCGGCGAGGAAATTCAGACGGCGCTCTACGACGTCGCCCGCGCTGTGCCGCGCTATCAGGATTTCGCCGCCAAGGGCGCGACGCCGGAGCGCCCCGGCGTCTCCAATGATTTCTTCAATATGCTCTATGAAGTGCTGCTCGGCGAGAAGAAGGGACCGCGGTTCGGCTCCTTCATTGCGCTTTACGGCGTCGCAGAGACGCGCAAGCTGATCGAGGATGCGCTGGCGGGCGCCTTTGTCGCGCGCGAGAGCGCCTGATGCGCGTCGCCGACGCCGAGATTCTCATCGTTCCGGGCTTGAGCGGCTCTGGTCCCGAACATTGGCAAAGCCGCTGGCAGGGAAAACTCTCCACCGCGCGCCGCGTCAATCAGCGCGACTCCGAAAACGCCAACCGCGCCGAATGGGAAGAGATCGTCGCGCGAGAAGTTATTGCGTCTGCACGGCCCGTGGTGATTGTCGCGCATTCGCTTGGCGTCATCGCAACACTGCATGCGGCGCAGCGCGTTGGCGAGAAGATCGCGGGCGCCTTTCTCGTCGCGCCGCCATCTGAGGCGGTGATGCGCGAAATGCCGTCGATCGATTCCGCCTTTCTCCCGATTCCCCGCGCGCGGCTTCCCTTTCCTGCGACAATGGTCGGCAGCAGCGACGATCCCTACGCGGACCTGCTTTTTGCGCGTCACCTCGCACAGGACGTCGGCGCGCAATTCATCGACGCTGGCGCGGCCGGCCATATCAATGTCGACAGCGGCCATGGCCCATGGCCCGAAGGCTCGCTCGCCTTCGCCAATTTCATGGCGAAGTTGTAAGCCGTCATCCTTCGCCGCGATGGCCTCCGTTTCGAGACTTTCCCGTCCGAATGGAGCTTTCCCGCACGGTCGCGGCGCCTATATCGACCTTCTCGGCATCGCCGGCGCGCGGTCGATGGAAGCTCAGGTGAAAAAATCCGAATTGGTGCTGCGGGCGAAGCCTGCGCCTGTGGTCGATCCATTGACCGAAGCGGAATCGCTCACCGCGCTTGCCGCGCAAGAAGCCGGCTGCACGCGTTGCGCTCTATATAAGAACGCCACTCAGGTCGTGCCTGGAGAAGGACCGCCGAAGGCGCGCGTGCTGCTGATTGGGGAGCAGCCGGGAGACATGGAAGATCTGTCGGGCCGGCCTTTCGTCGGACCTTCGGGCAAGCTCCTCGACATTGCGTTGGAGCGCGCCGGGGTGCCTCGCGATAAATGCTTCGTCACCAATGCGGTGAAACATTTCAAATTCGAGCCGCGCGGCAAGCGACGCCTGCATAGGAAGCCCGACGCCGGCGAGATCGACGCCTGCCGTTGGTGGCTGGACCGCGAACGCGCGCTGCTGCGCCCGGGATTGATCGTGGCGCTCGGCGCGACTGCGATCCGCGGCGCGCTTGGCCGCTCGGAAGCGGTGTCGCGTCTGCGTGGTGAAATCCTCGACCTCGACGACGGCGCGCAATTCTTGGCGACCGTTCATCCGTCTTCTCTGCTACGCTTGAAGGATGAATCGGATAAGCGCCAAGCATGGCGAGGCTTCCTGGCCGATCTGCGTAAGATTGCAAGCTGGATCGAAAAGGACGCGCGCGCGAGCTAAACGCGCCGCGCTCCTGGCGTCGCTGGCCTTTGCCGGCGCGGCGCATGCCGAACTGATGAAATTCGAGATGCGTCCGGATGGCGCCGATGAGGCGGTGTCCGCGATCGTGAAATTCGACGGCGCGTCCTACGAAATCGCGGGAACGCTTTCGAAGCCGGCGCAGCCGCCGCGGGGCGGCGCGCCGTCAATTCTGATCGAGACGGAGCCTAGCGAAAATGTGAAGCCGCTGGCGCTTGAGCGTGGGCTTGCCGTGCTGACGCTTAATGTCGCCAAGCTTCCCGACAACGCCAGAGAGTCGGCGCTGCGGGATATCGTCGGATATGTGCGCGGCGCGCTTAAGATGAAGCACATCCTCGGGCGGGCGCAAGACGTAGACGCCGACGCAATGTCGGACGCGGCCGCGGCATTTGATGGGCTGTTGCTCGAAGACGCCGCTCGCGAACCCGCCGCCCCGACGCGTTTCATTGCAACTTGGCGGGCCGACGCCTATTGGCGCGAGAAGCCGCGCATCGAATTCGCGAAGGGCGCGCCGCCGAATGGTCGGCGTTTCTATCTTGCCGGACTCGCCGCTTCGACCACCGCGACAAACTGCGTCGCGCCGATCAACGCGCGCGCGTTTGCGCCGGCGCAGCGCGCTCTTTTCGTCGCGCTCGACGAATGGACCGCGAAGGGAGTCTTGCCGCCCGCCTCGCGCGCGCCGCTCGACTCCGATCTGGCGTCGGCGCAGGATTTGAACTGGCCGAAAGTCCCCGCATTGCCGCCACCGCCGGCAGGCGTCCGCCGCGTCCCGAAAATCGACGCCGACGGCAATGAGACCGCGGGCTTGCGCCTGCCGGACCTTGCGCTGCCCATCGCCGCCTTCACAGGCTTCAACGGGCGTAAGGACAACAAGGGACCACCCTGCGTCGCAGGCGCGGCGATCCCCTTCGCCGCGACCAAGGCGGATCGCGAGAAGACTAATGATCCGCGTCTTTCGCTCGTTGAGCGCTATGGATCGCGCGCCTATTTCGTCGCGACGATGCGGATCGTCGCCGACAAGCTCCTCAAGGAGCGGCTGCTGCTGCAGAAGGACGCGGACGCCTATGTGGCGGCCGCGCGATCGGCGCCTTTCTAGAGCAAGTTCCGAAAAAGTTGACCGACTTTTTCGATTAGAACTTGCTCCATCCTGTTAATTTGGCGCGATTTCCTATCGATCAGACGATTCCGTCTGATCGGAAAGCGCGCTAGGCGTTAAGCAGGAATATTCCAGCGTTGAGATAGGTCGCGAAAGCGACCCAGAATGCGGTCGGCGCCAGAGAATATCCTGCCATGCGATCCAGCCGATAGAACAGAATGATCGTCGTGATGACGAGGGCCTCCATCGGAAGGACGACAACGAGGCCGAGCAGGGGACTCCGCGCGAAGAAAAAGGCGAAGGACCAGGCCGTGTTCAAAGCCAACTGCAAAAAAAAGATGAAGATCGCCGCACTCCGGCCAGGCGTCGCCGGCTCAAGCCTCAGAATGAGATAGAAGGCGTAGGCCATCAGAATGTAGAGGGTGGTCCATGCCGGGCCGAACACCCAGTTGGGCGGCGTCAGCGGCGGTTTGGCGAGCGTGTCGTACCACGGGATGTTCGGCGTCGTGGCGAAATTGCCAAGCAGCGCGGCGGCGAGCACAGGCGCCGCCGCAGCGATTGCGGCGACGCGCCCGGGCGTCCGATTGGGCTCGGACGTCGAACTGGCCATTGCGTATCCTCCTGCCGCCTGACGTAGCGCTCCGGGGCGCAGAGGAAAGAATTCCAAGTTTCGGCTACGGGGGCGGGAAAAAGACAGGCATGGCGCCGGTGCGGACGCTGTTCTGTGAGGCGAACATGTCGTCCTTCAACCAATTTGGCGGATCGTCCTCGCGATGCCGGGCGATGAGAGTCTTGTCGCTTTGACCAAGATAGATGCGAATGCCGCCCCAGACGGCCTTGTAGTCATCCTCGCCGACACGGCTTTCAACGAATCCGGCGATCGCCGAATTGCCGAGATTCCACACGAGCGCCTCGCCGCTGAGCGCCGCCGCATGACGCCCGCCGACATAACGGTGACCTACCGAAATTTTGACGTTGTAGGTCGGATAGACGCTGATATCGACCATGTCGAAGAAACGCCCGCGCCGCGGCTGCCACTGATAGGCGAGGATCCCCGGTCCGTAGCCCAGCGGCGTAAAAAAGTGCCCCGAACTCTCCTCATAGCCAGCGACGCTGCCGAGGGAAAACGGCCCGTAGTAATACGCGCCTTCCGCGCCCAGGCGGAAGCGTGTGTCGTCGAGACGTTTGTCGTTGGCGATAGATCCGTAGGTTCCGAGGAGACCGACGCTTGGCTCGCGCCAAAAGACGTGCCCGGCGCCGGCGGCGACGAAGAAACCGCGATGGCCGGCCGCCACCGTATCGATCTGAAAGCCGAAGCTGTCGCCGAGGGGGGCGGTAATCGACCCCATCCCGCCAGCGGAGGCGTTGTTCAACCGCGCGAATCCGAGCCAATCCGAGCCGCCGCCGAAACCTTCGAGCTTGCCGTTGACGCCGTCGACCGCGCGCTTGGATGCGGGGCGCTCCGATAGCGGCGGCTTCCACCATGAAGGAGCATTGTCGGCCTGGGCTGAAGACGCGGCGAAGGCGACCGCCAGAATGGCGAGAAGCTGACGCTTGACTGACATGTGATTGGCGTCCCGTGAAATGATCGTCGCGAGTGTCCGACTCTAACGGGGCTCGGCCCCGCCGACTGTCACATTGTCGCAACAGAAGGTTAAAATAGAGGTGAGCTTCGGAGCAAAAAGGCGGCGAGATTAATATTGCGGATCAAGACTTTGGCCGGCGGCGTCCAGATGTTCGCCCAAATTTTCGCGAGTCGCCGGGTCGATGACGGCGAAGGGCGCGGCGACCGCCGCTCCGGCGACTCCGCCGACCGCCGAAACCGCGCCGGCCGTCGCCAGCCCCAGTCGATCGCCGACGCCCGCCTGGCCCTCCTTGAGCGGCTGGCCTTGCGCAAGCCTCATCCCAATCGAACGCACGACCTCCGGGGAGGAGGCGAAAGTGTTGTGGCCCAACGGATCTCTGGACGCGACATTGGTTAGATCGATGGCTTTGACTTGATCGCGGTCGAGGACTTCACTGTAGGGCGGCGCGTTTGGATCGACGGCCCCCAATCGCGTATTGCCCCAGAATCGGCGAGACGCGGCGAGCGCGTCATCGTCTCTCGAAGCGAAAAGCGTGAAGACGGAAGGTCTGATCCCGATCTCCGCGATTTGACGCCTGAACACGTCGAAATCGACATCGGGCGCGGCAAGCATGACGTTCTCGATTTTCGATCCAATCTGGCCGTTGCGGATCGCCATCTGGCGCAGCGCTTCGAGCGTCGCCCAATTGCCCATGGAATGCGCGAGGATCGAGATTTTCCCGACGTCTTTATCGCGCTGCAGCGCCTGCAACACGCTCTCCAATGCGTCGCGCGAATAGCTCGCGCTTTCGTGATCGTAGCCATATTGAAGCAGCCGGCCGCGCGACGGCCAGGTGAAAAGCACTGGCGTGACGTCGGCGCGCGAGTCATGGACGATCTGCGCGAAACGATAGACGGCCTCCTCGAAGCGCGTATTGTAGCCGTGAACGAAGAGCAGCACCTGCCGCTTGGGCGTCTTGCGGATGCGGGCGTTGAACGCCGCGAGCGCCTGCTCCTTGCTGAGAACGTCGGCGTGGACGACGGTGAATTGAGTGGCGGGATCGGGAGTTGGCGCTTGCGGCCATTGCACTTCACCGATCACGCGGCCAGCGTCGGGAGGAATCGAAACGGCGATGTCAGCGAAGTGGAGGCCACGTCCGCGTTCGCCGGAGAACATGACGCCGGGCTGGGAAGGTTCCGGCTGTCTGGTCGTGACGACAAGAAGATCGACGACGCTCGCGCCGGGCGCGACCTGATGGGTCGCGACGAGCGTTCCATTCGAGCGGCTCGCGCAAGCGCTGAACGCGAGCGCAAGAAAGGCCGCCACTATGATCCGTCCGCGCCTCATAAGACCGCCGTGCTCAAAAACCATCGCGGCGCCATCGCCGGCGAGGCGAAGCTAACTACGCGCCAATCCGTCATTTTTGCGGCTTAAATGCGGCCGCGTGCGTCAGCTGTGCGCAAGCACACTGATTTCCTAAGAAAAATACGGCATCATCCTCAAGCTCGCACGAGAGTGGAGCGTCGGAGGCGGGGCTGGGACGAATCGCCTTCGACTGTGCAGGGGGAAGCCCTTGAGGCTTCCCCCTGCCTCTCAGCCGCGAGTCAGCGCCTTTTCGATATCCTTGAGCGGATGGCGGGTCAGGTCCTTGGCGAGTTCGCCGACGACCTTGCTTTGCGCCTTCGCCGACAGTTCCTTGCGGATTTCGCCCAAGACGCGCGGCGGCGCCACGATGGCGATGGCGTTCAATTCGCCTGATTCTGCCGCCCGATTGATACGGTCCGCCATGGCGCGGGCGAAGCGCTCTTCCTCCATCTCATGCCAATCAGCGTCTTGCACCGCGCTGCGCACGCCGCCCTTCGAGGCGAAGCTGCGGCCGGGTTTGTCCGTTCCCTGCTCGCGCGTCGCGGGATTTTCGTCGATGCGGGTTTCGATGACTCGAAGGTCGAGGAGTTCGGCGTCGCCGTGATTCTGGAAAAAAAGCGCCCGGCGGCCGTCTCCGACGAGAACCCAGGCGCCGTTGCCGATGGAAAATTCGCTCATGATGATCCTTGCCTTCTGTATCGTTCGCATGGGCCTTGGCGGCTGCTTCTGAGCGGCTAGATTTCTCCGCTCGCGTGGCCGCGATATGTCGGCGCTCGGTGTAAGCGCGTTTGCGCCATTCGTCGAGGCCGTTAACGGGTTCTTGGCGCTGCTCGGCGGCGACGTTTCGAGGACACAACTTCATCGCAGTCTGTTCATATAAGCGATAGTTGAGGCGGGGGGTGCGCGGGACCAATTGGTTCCGGGCGTGGATTTAGCTATAGTCGGAAATCGTCGAGGACAGTCACCGCCTATGTCTTCTTTAACCCGTCGAGTCTTAGGGCTGATTGGCGCTGCAGCGGCTGGCGCATGCCTCGCCGGATGCGCCAGCACGCAAACGTCGCCGCCGATCACCGCATCCGCCGTCGCGGCCCCGCCGCCGCCAAATGGTCCTGCCGAGCCGGCAGGGCCCGCTGAGGCGGTCGCTGTCCAGGGAGGCGACTTCTACGGCCCGATGAAAGACGCAGGCTTTAGCGTTCCGGCGGTCAAACCGGGCCAAGTCGATTCGGCGTTCTATCGCAAGAATGTCGCCTATTCGACCAAGGAAGCGCCAGGAACGATCGTGGTCGATCCCGCCAAGCACTATCTTTACTATGTCGAGCAGGGCGGTCGCGCGACTCGTTATGGTATCGGCGTTGGGCGTGAAGGCTTCGCTTGGACGGGGGAAGCGACGATCAAGAGCAAACAGGAATGGCCCGACTGGTATCCTCCAAAGGAAATGGTCGAGCGCAGGCCGGATCTCAAGTCGCAGCTGGTCGAGTTGCAAAGCGGGCTCGGCATGCATGGAGGACCTGGCAATCCGCTTGGAGCCCGGGCAATGTATCTGTGGCAAGGGGATCGAGATACGCTGTTTCGAATCCACGGCACGAATGAGCCCTGGACGATCGGAAAAAGCCAATCATCGGGCTGTATCCGGATGATCAATCAGGATGCCATGGATCTCTATCAAAAGGCCGGCGTGGGAGCCCGCGTTGTCGTTCTTCCCGCCAATATCGCGCGCCGGTGAGCTTGCAGATAACGTAACCTAACTTGCGGCTTCAGGCGTTAGCGCATGTGTCTGGCCTTTGTGCTCGCGTTCGAAGTCTGGCGACCGCCGTTCAATCCGCTAAGGCCGGATAATCCGTGTATCCCACCGGGCCTCTTGTGTAGAACGTCGCCGACAGAGGCGCGTTCAAGGCTGCGTTCCTGCGAAATCGCTCGGCGAGGTCCGGATTGGCGATGTAGAGTTTGCCAAACGCAGCCGCATCGGCGTCGCCCGCGGCGATTGCGGCTTCGGCGGTTTGCGCATCATAGCCTTCATTCACGATATAGGCGCCGCCAAATTGCTTTTTGAGAAAGCGCCCGATCGCGTCGGGGCCGGCATGTTCGCGGGCGCAGATGAAGGCGACGCCTCGCTTCCCGAGTTCTCGCGCGACATAGCCGAAGGTCGCCTTGGGATCGGAATCGCCCATCGAATGGGAATCGCCGCGCGGCGCCACATGCATGCCAACGCGGCCAGGTCCCCAGATGGAGATGGCGGCGTCGGTCGCTTCAAGCATCAGGCGCGCGCGGTTCTCGATCGAGCCGCCATAGCGATCGGTTCGCTTATTCACGCTGTCCTGGAGAAACTGGTCAAGCAAATAGCCGTTGGCCCCGTGCAGCTCGACGCCGTCGAAACCGGCGGCTTTGGCGTTTTCGGCGCCGCGCCGATAGGCTTCGACGATTCCTGGAATCTCGGAAAGCGCCAGCGCCCGGGGAACCGGATAGTCTTGGTAGGGGCGCAAGAGACTCACATGTCCGACCGGCGCGATAGCGCTGGGCGCTACGGGAAGCGCGCCGTTGAGATAGATGGGATGCGACACGCGACCGACATGCCAGAGCTGCAACATGATGCGTCCGCCAGAGTCATGAACCGCCTCAGTGATCCGCCTCCATCCTTCGATCTGCGCGTCCGACCAAATCCCCGGCGTGTCGGGATAGCCGACGCCCATCGGCGTGACGGATGTCGCCTCAGTGATGATGAGTCCGGCGGACGCGCGCTGCGTATAATAGTCCTTCATGAGCGCGTTCGGGACGCGTCCCTCGCTGGCGCGGCAGCGGGTCAAAGGCGCCATGATGATGCGATTAGGCAATTCGATCTCGCCAAGACGCATAGGTTGGAACAGTGCTGACATCTGAGTCCTCAAGAGCAACGTCGCGGATGCGTCCAAAAACGCATGTTGGTCCAGACCCGTCTATATTCGGCTGAGGGCAGGCGAATATGGCTGGCGGCTCAGACCAGCCAGAGGAAAATCGGCCAATGACGAAGAACTACGACGCCATCGTGATCGGCGCGGGACAGAACGGCCTCACCTGCGCCTGCTATCTCGCAAGGGCCGGCCTTTCGGTGCTCGTGCTGGAGCAATATAGCGCGATCGGCGGCATGACCATTTCCGAAGAGCTCACACTGCCTGGCTTCCAATCGGACGTGCACGCCAGCGGTTATCAACTCGCCAACATTTCTCCGGTTCCGGCGGAACTCGATCTCGCGGGGCATGGCGTCGAGCTGATCGAACCAGAGCGAGTTTATGCGCACGCCTTTCCAGATGGCCGCGCCATTGTGGTCGAGCGCGATCTGGATCGCACCATTGCGGCGCTCGCACCCTGGTCGCGTCGCGATGCGGCGGCTTGTCGTCGTCTCTTCGAGCTCTTCGGTCAAGAGAAGGCGAATCTCGTGAATAGCATGTTCAGCGCGCCGCCGAGCTTCGCGGCGACCGCTCAGACGCTTGCATCGACTCCGGGCGGCATGGCGCGCGAACGCTTCTCCTTGCAGAGCGTTCGCTCGTGGGCGAACGAAACCTTCGAAACCGAGGCCGTACGCAGCCTGTTTGGCGCTTTCGGTCTCTTCGTCGGTTCGGCGCCAGACGACGCCGGCGGCGCAGAGATCGCCTGGCTCTTCGGAGCGTTGCTGCAGCAGACCGGCAATAATCTGGTGCGGGGCGGCATGCATCAGGTCAGCCGCGCCCTGGCGCGCGTGCTTGGCAAACATGGCGGCGAGATTCGCACCAGCGCCGCCGTGGATCGAATTCTGGTCGACAATAATCGCGGCACCGGCGTGCGAATCGCCACCGGCGAAGAAATTGGCGCGCGACAGATCGTCGTCTCCTGCGCCGATCCGAATCAACTGGTCAACCGTTTTCTCGGCGCCGAAGTCGTCGGCAAAGAGATCGCGGACGCCATGGCGTCCTATGAATGGGGCGATGCGAGCATGGCGATGTATGTCGCGCTCGATCGCCCAGTCGAATTTGCCGGTGGAAACGAGCTGCGTCAGGCGGCGCATGTCCATCTCAGCCCGCCTTCGATCGGCGCAATGGCGGAAGCGATGAATCAGTGTCGCGCCGGCGATCTTCCCAATGCGCCGCTCATCGTCGCCTGGAATGAATCAACCATCGATTCCAGTCGCGCGCCTGAAGGCAAGGCGCTCATGAAATTCGTCGTGCTGGGGACGCCCTGGAAAATCTCCGGGGACGCGACCGGCAAAATCTCATCCCGCGACTGGGATTGCGCGAAAGAGCCTTATGCGGCGCATCTTCTTGAATTGATCGAGCGCGACTATTTGCCGGGCTTGCGTCGACAGATACTGAAATGCGTCGTGCATTCGCCGGTGGACATGAATCGCAAGCTGAGTAGCGCCGTCAAAGGCACGATCAGCCACGGCGCGATGCCGCCCTATCAGAAAGGTTCGATGCGTCCTGTGCCCGGCTTGGGCCAATACCGCACCCCGGTTACAAACGTCTATCTTGGCGATTCCGGTTGCCACCCTGGCGCCGGGGTCTCCATGGCGCCCGGCCACAATGCAGCGAAGGCGATTCTTTCCGATCTTAAGCTTGGATAGCCGCCAGAGCGTCTATTTCGTGCAGCGCTCCGACAAAAACTTTGCGTCGATGGTAAAGCCCGAGCGCGTCCCTTCCGCAGTCGTTCTCGACTGTGCGCGATACCAGTTCTGGAAGTCGCCGGTAAAGAGCAGGCTCGTGACTTCGCGCGAATCTTTCGGTCCGCATTCGATCGTGACGATGATCTGATCCTTTGCAGGCGCAACGGAAGGCTTCGCGCAGCTTTCCTCCTGAGCGCCGATGATGCTGTCGCCTTCTTCGATGCAAACCTCATTGGTCTGCATACCGATCTCGGGCGAGATCGTCGAGATGCGCCATAGGCCGGGCCGGCGCTTTGGCAGATCATCGTCCGCGGCGATCGCAAAAGAACGCGCGCCGGCAAATAGCGAAAGAACGATGACGAGGCAGAGGCGCGCAGCTCGGCGTAGGTTCATCGCCAATGATTATCCCGAAAACGAAGCGCGATCCACGATCGGCGCTTGACGACGCAGCAACTTCCTCTGTTTCCCGACCACCGCAAGAGACTGTCCTGTTGCGTCTTTGGTTCTAACGACCATACGCTTCGAACGCAGACAGGCGATCGGAGTTCGACTGATGAGCTTATTGAATCGCGAGCGGATCAGTCGCCGCCTTGCCTTTATCGCAAGCGCAATGCTTATCTTCGCTGCGCCGGCGCCCGCCGTCTTGGCCGCCGAGCTGTCACGCGCGCAGATCGAGCAAAAGCTGGCCGAAGCGCGCGGAAAGCCGATCGATCTTGCGAATCTTGATCTCTCCGGCCTTGATCTCTCCGGCCTCAATTTACATGGCGCGGATTTCTTTTCAGCCAGGCTCGCAGGAGCAAAGCTCGCAAAGGCCGATCTCTCCGGGGCGAATTTCACGCGCGCTGATCTGCAGAACGTAGACTTCTCTGGGGCCTTGCTGAAGGCCGCGACGCTCTATGCCGCGCTTCTCGACGGCGCAAATTTCACCGGCGCCGATCTTTCGGATTCGCGGATCATCGGCGGCGGAAGCCGCGTGAATTTTCGCAACGCGAAGCTCGTCGGAGCGGATCTCGGGGCCGATCCCGCCAATCAAGGCATGGTTCCCGTGCGCGCCGAACTGCCCGAGGCCAATTTCGATGGCGCGGACCTTACCCGCGCCAATCTCACCCATGCGGTTCTTACCGGCGCGACATTCACCGGCGCGGTCGTCACCGGCGCGCGCTTCGATTATGCGGTGCTCGACGGCTCCAATCTTTCGCTTGGACGCTGACGCCCAGCGTCCACTTCCCGACTTTCCCGAAACGACCCGGATTTTTTCCGGAAGACGCGAAGAGCCACCTGAATTAAGAGCGCCGAATCCCTTGCCAACGCGTCGTGATCATGAGCGTCAATCGCCTTCCCCCATATTTGGCCATCCCGGTCGCTCTGCTCGCGTTCTGGCCGGTCGGCGCGCGTGCTGACGCGGGGGATGTTGAACGCGGGCGTTACCTCGTTGAAGCGCTGACGGCGTGCGACAATTGCCATACGCCGCGCGGCGCCGACCGCTATGACTACTCGAAGCGGTTTGCCGGCGGCGCGCAGACATTCTCCGACAAGACTTACGTCGTGCGCGGACCGAATATCTCGCCGGATCAGGAGACCGGCGTCGGCGCATGGACTGACGAAGAATTGCGCGACGCCATCGTCGACGGCGTTGGACGCGCCGGTCGGCTCGCGCCGGTCATGCCGTCGGATTCGTACAAGGCGCTGACGGCGCGCGATCTCAACGCGATCATCGCCTTTCTGCGTTCGGCTGCGCCGGTTGGGGCGCCGCTTCAGGCGCCGCAGCAACGCAGCGGCGAATGGGCGCCTCACCCGATGCCCGGCGCGGCTGCGGCCTTCGGCGAGGCGTGGCTTGCAGATAAAGACGTGCGCGGCCTCTATGTCGCGTCGCTCGCGCGCTGCATGTCGTGCCACAGCGAGGAGATCGACGGCGCGCCCGAGTACCGCAATGGTCTCGGCGCGGGCGGCAAGATCTTTCGTAACGCCGCCGGCGCGGTCGTCGCTTCGAACATAACGTCACACGCAACTAATGGCGTCGGCGCTTGGTCGGATGAAGAGTTGAAGCGTGCGATCACGCAAGGCCTCGCGCGCGGCGGATCGTCGCTCAGGCCGCCGATGTCGACGCTCTCCAAAGCGCATTTTTCGAAAATGTCGTCCGAAGATCTCGATGCGCTCATCGCCTGGATGCGGCGCATTCCGCCAAAGGAATGAGCTAGCGCGGCTTCGTCGCCGCGTCGCGGATCGCCGCGGCGAGTTCGCCTTCGAAAAGCATCGCCGAGCCGTAATGCGTCTCAACGTCGAACGGCCGCTTCTGATTCATGTCGAGCGAAGCGCTGTGCATGGCGATCAAACGGCCGTCTTCGGTAAAGATGCCCGAGCCCGAGCCGCCATAGCCGTCGTTGCAGTCGTGACGCGCGCGCCGCACGTGACCTTCGGTCGGTTCGTCGACCCGGTAGATGTCGCATGACTCTGTTGTGGCGGCGAGGCGCGTGTTGGAGTGTCCGGCCGGCGAGACCATCACCACTTTCAATCGCGCTCCGGTGACAATATCGCTGACATCTGGCGCGGGCTGAGGTTTCACGCGTTCGGGCGTCGGCTGCAGCAGCCGCAGCAGCGCCCAGTCGTCGGTGATATGCAGACTTTTCGACTCGACGGATGCGCCGACGCGAAGGCTGTCTTCATCGAAATAATAGTCCCCGCCTGCGATCCTGAAGAAGCAATCCGTCACCGGATGCGTTGGGACGAGGCGTCGGTCGACGAAGTTGTGCGCGTTCAACACGACGAGATCTTGGGAAGCGATGAGCCAGGCCGCCGCCGCGCGCTCAAGCGTTCCATAGTCGGAGTAGCACATCAGCACGCCGGCGCCGGAAAAGCGATCCGCGTCGGCTTCCGTCATCGCCTTTCGCCTGTCGTCTGGATAGAGCGCCGCGTGAGCGGTCGGTCCGCCAATGCGCGCGAGCGCCGCGCCGATCAGCATCAGCGCGACCAGCGCGACGGCGCGCCGAACGGCGAATGAGCCGCGGCCGAGTCGAAACGACGCGTATCGATTTAACGCAGGCGAATTCCTTCGCGCAAAAGCTTCCAACATTCGATCTCGTGGCGGAGCGGAGAGGATGGTCCTCAACAAAATCTGCCTGCGACTCTGCGTCAAGGCTTCGGCCGTCGGGACGTATCGGGAGTAGGCATACCATTTCTTCCCGAGGAACATTACCGATAAATCGTGAAGACTCGGACTTGCGCTTAAACTTATATGCCCGCGGATCGTCTCTCGAATTTGCGCCGACGCGCAGCGAGAACAAGCGACCGTGAAAAACCGTGACGGCGCATTTCTAGCCGTCTATCTGCGGGGCGACGTCGCCGTCCAAGAAGCCGTAAAGGCGTCCGGGCGATGTTGCAGGAGGACTCGTCCATGAGGAAACTGCTGAATTCCGTATCCCTATTGTCCGTGCTGCTCGCGGCGCCGGTCGTGACGATGTCCGCCGCAGTCGCCGAAGACAAGCTCGAATCTCTGACGAAGAGCGAAAACAACTGGGCGATGCAGGGCAAGAACTACAGCTCCAACCACTACAGCACGCTGACCCAGGTCAATGCCCCCAACGTCAAGAATCTGAAGGTCGCCTGGTCGTTCTCGACCGGTCTGCTGAGCGGCCATGAGGGTTCGCCGATCGTCGTCGACGGCAAAATGTATGTTCATACGTCCTTCCCCAACAATACGTTTGCGCTCAACCTCGATGACCCGACCCGTATTCTCTGGCAGCATAAGCCCAAGCAGAACGCCGCTGCGCGCGCCGTCGCCTGCTGCGACATCGTCAATCGTGGTCTTGCCTACTGGCCCAGCGACGGCAAGACGCCCTCGCTTATCGTCAAGACGCTGCTTGACGGCCACGTCGTCGCGCTGAACGCCGACACCGGCGAGGAATACTGGAAGATTGAAAACTCCGATTTCAAGGTCGGATCGACGCTGACCGTTGCGCCTCACATCTATAAGGACATTGTGCTCATCGGCAGCTCGGGCGCCGAGCTTGGCGTGCGCGGCTACATGACCGCCTATGACGTGCGCACCGGCGAGCAGAAGTGGCGCGCCTATGCGACGGGTCCGGACTCCGACGTGCTGATCGGCGATGACTTCAACAAGGCCAATCCGCATTACGGCCAGAAGGGCCTCGGCACCGCGACCTGGGAAGGCGACGCCTGGAAGATCGGCGGCGGCACCAACTGGGGCTGGTTCGCTTATGACCCGGGCACAAACCTCGTCTATTACGGCAGCGGCAATCCGGCGCCGTGGAACGAGACCATGCGTCCCGGCGACAACAAGTGGACCATGACCATCTGGGGTCGCGATCTCAACACGGGCGAGGCGAAGTTCGGCTATCAGAAGACGCCGCACGACGAATGGGACTACGCCGGCATCAACTTCATGATGCTCAGCGAGCAGAAGGACAAGGACGGCAAGCCGCGCAAGCTGCTGACCCACCCTGACCGCAACGGCATCGTCTACACGCTCGACCGCACCGACGGCACGCTGATCTCCGCCGACAAGATCGACGACACGGTCAATGTGTTCAAGAAGGTCGATCTAAAGAGCGGCCTGCCGGTGCGGGATCCGGAATATGGCACGCGCATGGATCACCTCGCCAAGGACGTCTGTCCGTCGGCGATGGGCTATCACAACCAGGGTCTCGACTCCTACGATCCGACCAAGGAGCTGTTCTTCCTCGGCGTGAACCATATCTGCATGGACTGGGAGCCCTTCATGCTTCCCTACCGCGCGGGTCAGTTCTTCGTCGGCGCGACGCTGAACATGTATCCAGGTCCGAAGGGCGATCGCCAGAAGGGTGAAGGCCTCGGTCAGATCAAGGCCTACAACGCCATCACCGGCAAGTTCAAATGGGAGAAGTTGGAGCGCTTCGCCGTCTGGGGCGGCACCGCCGCGACCGCCGGCAATGTGGTGTTCTACGGAACGCTCGACGGCTTCATCAAGGCGCGCCATAGCGACACCGGCGAACTGCTGTGGAAGTTCAAACTCCCCTCGGGCGTCATCGGCCATCCGATCGTCTATCAGCACAAGGGCGTCGAATATGTCGCCATCATGTACGGCGTTGGCGGTTGGCCGGGCGTTGGTCTCGTGTTCGACCTCCAGGATCCGACGGCCGGTCTCGGCGCGGTCGGCGCCTTCAAGCAGCTCGCCAACTACACCCAGATGGGCGGCGGCGTGATGGTGTTCTCGCTTGATGGCAAGAGCCCCTACGACGATCTAAGCGTAGGCGAATACAAGGCGAACTGATCGCCTGTCGCTCCATCGATCTCTCCCCGCCTTGGGCGGCTGCGAGAAGCCTGCTCGGACGCGCCCCCGTGCGTCTGGGCAGGCTATCGAAATGATCACGGAATATAACAATGTCGCGGATCACTCGCTTATCTCTCGGTCTCAGCGGCGCGCTCGTCATGGCTTTCGCGAGCGCCGGCGCGAATGGCGCGTCCTTTGGCGGCTCCAGCGACGCTGTGTCCAATGCGGCGCCTTCGCCGACGCCAGAGCAGGCGCAGCCGGCCGATCCCAATACGCTTCGGATCTGCGCGGCGAAGAATCAGCCGCCGCTGTCGATGGAAGACGGATCGGGTCTCGAAAACAAGATCGGCGTTGCGCTTGCCGACGCCATGAAGCGCAAGGCGCAGTTCGTATGGTCGCAGCGGCCGGCGATCTATCTCGTGCGCGATTACCTCGACAAGAAGCTCTGCGACGTCATCATCGGCCTCGACACGGGAGACCCGCGCGTGGCGAGCTCGAAGCCGTACTATCGGACCGGCTACGTCTTCGTCAGCCGCGCCGATCGCGACCTCGACGTAAAGTCATGGTCAGACGCACGGCTGAAAAAGCTTGGCCACATCGTCGTCGCTTTCGGCTCTCCCGGCGAACTGCTGCTCAAGGACATGGGCCAGTATGAAGACAACATGGCCTATCTCTATTCGCTGGTGAATTTCAAATCGCCGCGCAACCAATATACGCAGATCGATCCCGCCCGCATGGTCGGCGAGGTGGTGAGCGGGTCGGCCGATATCGCGGTCGGATTCGCGCCGGACGTTGCGCGTTACGTCAAATCCTCGACGATCCCTCTCCGGATGACGCTGATCGAAGACGACGCCACGAAGAGCAGCGGCGGAAAAGTGCCGCAGCGCTTCGATCAATCGGTGGCGGTGCGACGCGACGACAAGGCCTTGCTGTCGGAAATCGACCAGGCGCTTGTCGCTGCGCGGCCACAGATCGACGAAATCCTCAAGGCGGAAGGCGTTCCCCTTCTGCCCGTCACCCAATAGATGCGCGGCGCGCCAACAAAAGCAGGAAGAGAACTAAGTGTCGATAAGAAAAGGAAGCGTTTCGGTCTATCTCATCGGCGTTGCGGCGAGCCTCATTGCGCTCGGCGCCATCGCCCAGACCGCAGGGATCACGTTCCGCAACACCATCACCGGCGAAGTGCTCAAGTTCGACGATGCGCTGCCCGAAGGAAGGGACACCGAAGGCGTCAAGCAATTCATGGCGAGCGGAAAGAATCCCTATAACGAGGACGTAAGCTGCCTCAAACAGGGAGAACAAATCTTCCTTTCCGCCTGTTCAGGCTGTCATGGCCACCTTGCCGAAGGAAAGATCGGCCCAGGTCTTAACGACGCCTATTGGACCTATCCGCAGAACGAAACCGACGAAGGCTTCTTCTCGACGATCTATGGCGGCGCGCAGGCGTCCATGGGGCCCCAGTACGAAAACCTTACGCTCGACGAGATGCTGAAGGTAATGGCCTGGATCCGCCATCTCTTCAAGGACGCGCCAGAGAAGGCGACTTGGCTCACCGCCGAGCAGCGCAAGCAGTTCAAGCCTTACGCTGGCCATGAGACGCTGCCGGACAATCCGCCCGGCAAATGCCCGCCAAAGGCGAAGTAGTTTTCACGCCGCCGTCGCCGGGGGCGCAAACATCGAGGCGCAGGCCTCGCAAAGGGAGGAAACTGGGATGCGTAAGATGCATTTCGCCGCGGCGCTCGCCGTCGGCATTTTGTTCGGCGCGGGCGGCGCCCTCGCCTATGACGGCACCAAGTGCAAGGCGCCTGGCAATTGCTGGGAGCCCAAGCCCGGCTTCCCGGACAAGGTTGAGGGGTCAAAATATGACCCCAAGCACGACCCCAAGGAGATCGCCAAGCAACAGGCGTCGATCGAGGGTATGGAAGAGCGTAACAAGAAGCGGGTCGAAAATTTCAAGAAGACCGGCAAGTGGGAATATGACGTGAGCAAGATCGCTCAATAGGTTTCATCGCGATAAGAGCGCGATGAATCTAGCGGCCACGATCTGGAGCCGGCGCATTCGACAACGGCGCATCGGCCCCGTTCCCGAGATCGTGGCCGCTCTTCTTTTTGTCGGGCTAAGGTCAGGCCTTGAACGATACGTTCCCCATCGTCGAGAAGCTCGCCGATTGGCGCGAGCGCGCCCTTGAGTTCGAGCGGGAAATTCAGAAAGCCGTTCTCGGGCAGGCGCGCGTCATTCGGCTTGTAACGATCTGCATTTTCGCGCGCGGGCATGTGCTGATCGAAGGTGATGTGGGAGTCGGCAAGACGACGCTGCTGCGCTCAGTGTCGCGGGCGCTCGGCGGCGATTTCGTCCGTGTCGAGGGCACGGTCGACATGATGCCCAGCGACCTTCTCTATCACACCTATCTCGGCGACGACGGTCGCCCCCGCGTCGATCCCGCCGAGCTGCTGCGCCTGGCGGAAACGCTGCCGGTTTTCTTTTTCAACGAAATCAATCGCGCGCGCCCGCAGGTTCACTCGCTTTTACTGCGGCTGATGGCCGAGCGAAGCGTCTTCGCGTTCAATCGCGTGCATCACTTTCCCTTTCTGAACGTGTTCGCCGACCGGAACATGGTGGAGCGCGAAGAGACATTCGAACTGCCGGCGGCCGCCCGGGACAGGTTCTTCATGGAAATTCCCATGGCGACGCCGGACGACGAAGACGCGCGCCGCAGACTTGTCTTCGATCCGGCGTACTATGATACGGAAACGCTTCTTGAACGAGTCAAGCCAGGCTCACTCGACTATCGCAAAATTCCCGAAGTCGCGCGCGCGATTCAGACTGAAGTGAATTCGAGCGAGGCGCTCGAACGCTATGTGCTGAATCTTTGGCGGGCCCTCGTCAAGCCGAACTCCGCCGGCGTGTCGCTTCCGGATGTCGACGTCGGCAGTCTCATCAAGGGTGGCGCGAGCCCCCGTGCGCTGGCGGCGCTAGCGCGCGCCGCGCGCGTGCGGGCCTGGCTCGAGGGGCGCGATTATCTTATTCCGGAAGATGTGCGCGACGTGTTCATCGAAGTCATGGCCCACCGCATTTTCGTCGATCCGATTCACGCGTTGCGCGGCGACGACATCGTCAAGAGCCTGTGTCACGCGGCTTTCGACGCGACGCCGGTTCCATGAGCCGCGTCATCGACATCCTCTATCGGCCGCGCGGACGCTTCGCCGCAAATCACGTCGGCGCCCATACGTCGAGTGAAGTCGGCGGATTCGGAGTCTTTCGCGATCAGGCGCCTTTCATGCGCTATCCGGACGCGCGCCGTATTGACGTTCGCGCGACGCTGCGCGATCCGTTCGGCGCAACCTATGTGCGCCGCTTCGAGCAAAGAACCGCGATCGACGTCTGTGCGCTCGTGGACCTCTCAGCCTCGATGGGTTTCGTCGGCGCCGCCGACAGGTTTCGCGTCGCGGTCGAATTGTGCGCGGCGCTGGCCTATTCGGCGACGCGCGTCGGCGATCGCTTTGGCCTGTTTGCGTTCGAACATGCCATGATCGAAGGAGCGTCGCTTCCCGCGACGCGTTCCAGAAGAGCCGCGCTCGCCGCCGTCGAAAGGCTGAGCGCCGAAACGCCCCACGGATCGAGCGCCAAGGGCGTGCTTGCCGCCGCTGCGGCTCTTGGCGCAACCCGCAGGCTCGTGTTTCTCATTTCGGATTTTCGCTGGTCCGAGGGGCTTATCGAGCAGGCGCTCGATGCGCTGGCGCTGCACGATGTCGCGCCGCTCGTTCTCGTCGACTCCGCCGAGGTGGCGCCGCCAAAATGGGGCCTGCTGCAGCTTCGCGACAGCGAGAGCGGACGCCGGCGACTGCTGCTGATGAGACCCGCGCTCCAGCGGCGCTGGATAGAAGCAGAGCAGGCGCGCCGGCGAAGTCTTGCCCGTCTCGCGTCGCTGCGCAGTCGTGCGCCGATTTACATAAGGGATGCCTTGAATCCCGTCGATCTCAGCATTCGGCTGACGGCGGCGTGAGGCGCGCGATGCGCATTGCATGTTTCGCCCTCGCGCTCTTCGCCACGCTTCCCGCCTTCGCGCAGGACATTGCAGTGCGCATCCGCTCGGCGCGCCCGTTCGGCTATTTTGTCGGCGATCTCATCCATGCGCGCGTCGACGTCTCGAGTCCTGCGAACGCCACGCTTTCGCGCGCTTCCCTGCCGAAGGCCGGCGCGCTCAGCGGCTCGCTCGATCTTCGAGACGTCGAGTTGCATGAGACTTCCGAAAACGGCGCGCGCTTGTGGCGTCTCGATCTCACTTATCAGAATTTCTATGTCGCGCTTGATGTAAGAGAGATTGAAATTCCTGGATTCGATCTCACTCTCTTGACCGCCGCAGGCGCAGAGACCGTTAAGGTTCCGGCGTGGCGCGTCGGCGTCTCGCCTTTGCGTGAGATTACGCCGCAAAAGCAGGAAGAGGCGACCGATTATATGCGGCCGGACGGTTCGGCGGCCTTCGTTGACGAAGCGACGCCGCGGCATTTCGCAATCGGCGCAGGCGCCGCGGCCCTGCTGGCGCTCATTCTCGTTGCGCGCGACCGCGCATGGCCGCCTTTCCAAATGCGTAAGGCGCGCGTCTTCTCGGCGCTTGCGAATGAATTTTCGGCTCAGCGCATCGCGTCCGGCGGCGTTGATTTTGGCGCTCTGACCCAGTCGGTGCATCGCGCGCTCGATAGAGCTAACGGCGCGACGCTGCTTTCGGCCGATCTTCCCGCCTTTCTGCTGAGACGTCCGGAATTCGCGCCGCTGCGGGACGATTTCGAGCGGTTCTTTGCAGCCTCGAAGGAGCGCTTCTTTAGCGGCCAGCAGTCGAGCAACGATTTCCGCGCCGAGCAGCTCGCGCAATTCGTCAGCGCGCTCGCCAGGCTGGAGCGCTCGGGATGAACGCTCTCGGCTTCGATCACATCGAGGCGCTGTTGTTGGCGCCGCTGGCGCTAATCCCCTTTCTGCGGTCACCCCTGCGCGACACGACGCTACCCTCGCTTTTATCAGCGCCGGCCGACGATCTTTCCGTTCTTGTCGGCAATATCCTGAAACTGAGCGGCGTTTTCGCGATTGGCGCGAGCCTGCTCGGCGCGGCCGGTCCCCATATCTCGGGCGCGGAAGTGGAGCGTTTCGCCGAAGGCGCGCAGATCGTCATGCTGATCGACCGCAGCGGCAGCATGAACGAGACCTTCGCTGGGCGAACGCCGTTTGGAGGCGAAGAGTCGAAGGCCGCTGCGGCGAAGCGCATTCTCAAACGCTTTGTCGAGGCGCGTGGTCACGATCTCGTCGGCGTCGCGGCGTTTTCGACGGCGCCGATGCTGGTGACGCCGATTTCGGATCATATCGAAGCCACCAAAGCCGCAATCGACGCCATCGATCGACCCGGCCTCGACTATACCAATATCGCCCGCGGCCTGGCGATGGCGCTATCGATGTTCAAGACCAGCGAGGCCAATCTCTCTCGCGCTGTCCTGCTCATATCCGACGGCGCCGGCGTCATCGATCCGAAGATGCGTGACGATCTGAAAGCGGAATTCCGCAAGACCAATGTCAGCCTCTACTGGTTGTTCTTGCGCACCGAGGGCAGTAGCGGCATTTCCGGTCAACCGTCTGGCGATGATGAGTCGCCCCAGGCTGCGCCGGAACGCCATCTCGATCTCTTCTTCAAGTCCCTCGGGGTCCCCTACCGGGCCTTTGAGGTTGAAAGCGCCGAGGAAACAGAGGAGGCGTTGAGACAGATCGACAAGCTCGAACGTCCTCCCGTCCGCTACGTCGAAAGACTGCCTCGTAAGGATCTGAGCGCGTTGGCTTTCGCGTTGGCGCTCATCGCTACAGCGATACTCGTCGCCGCAAAGCTCGCCCAGGTCGGACTGGACGCCAAAGGCGGCGCGCTGTGACGCCTCTGGCCATTCGCGCGGCGCGCTTGCGCCATCGAGCCACGGCGCTCTGGCGTGAGACGCGATCGTCGCTTCTCGTCGCGCTCTGCCTCGCGCTTGTCCTGGCGATGGCGGCATCGCTCGTCGATTGGCGCCGCGCGGTCGAGGCCAATGACGCCATCGAAGCGCTTCGGCAGGGCCGCGACATCGCCGTCGATGCGAACGCCGGGCCAGAGTCGCTTCTTGCCCACATCGGCTTTCTTGCGAAGCGTGGCGAAATCGATCGTGCGCGCGCGATGGTGGAGGCACTCGATCAAAGCGGAAGCGCAGACTTGCACGCGCGTGGACATTACCTCCTGGCGAACGCCCTTCTGCGCAAGGCGTTCGATCTGATTGAACGTACCGAAGTCGATGCGGCGAATCCCTTCGTCAACCTCGCCAAGCGCGAATATCGCCGCGCGCTGCAACTCGCGCCGGATTATTGGGACGCCAAATTTAATCTGGACGTCGCCGCGCGACTGGTCCGAGACTTTCCCGATTTCGAACGAAAGAGCGGCGATGAATTGAGCGCCGATCCCAAGAAACTGTGGACCGATATTCCCGGCAAGCCAAAGGGGCTTCCGTGATGCGCCCGGACATACGCGATCCGCGGCTCATCTTGCTTTTATTGGCGATGCTGTCGCTCATCGCCGCCTTCGTTGCGCCAAGGATCACGACTCGGCGTCCGTCGTTCGACCTTCTTGCCGTCATCGACATCACCGGCAGCATGAATGTTCGTGATTACTCGGCGGGCGGCCGGCCAGTCAGCCGGCTCGACGCGGTGAAGACGGCGCTTCGCGAGATGCTCGCCGAACTGCCTTGTTCTTCGCATGTCGGCCTCGCGATCTTCAGCGAACGCAGAACATTTCTGTTGTTCGAGCCGATCGACGTCTGCGTCGATTTCGCCCCGATCGAGGCTTCAACCGAGGCGCTCGACTGGCGCATGGCCTGGGAAGGCGACAGTCACATATCGGCCGGTCTCTTTCGCGCCATCGATTTGGCGCGGGAATTGAAAAGCGATCTTGTGTTCTTCACTGACGGGCAGGAGGCGCCGCCGATCCCTCCCCGTGGCGCGCCGACATTTGAAGGCCGCGCCGGCGAGGTGCGCGGCCTCATTGTCGGCGTCGGCAGCCATTCGCTTTCTCCGATTCCGAAATTCGACGATCGAGGCCGTGAGATCGGCTTCCTCGGCGTCGACGAGGTTCCGCATGAGAGTCGCTTCGGTCTGCCGCCCGAAGGCGCCGAGCGGCGCGAGGGCTATAATGCGCGTAACGCGCCCTTTGGCGCGGCCGTGGCGGTCGGCGTCGAGCATCTTTCTTCCGTGAAGGAAGACTATCTGCGTTCGCTCGCCGAAAAGACCGGACTGGCTTACGCGTATCTCGAAGACGGAAAGCGGCTGCGGAGCGACTATGCCGCTGTCGCATCTGTCCGGACGCGCCAGGCCGCAGTCGATCTAACTCCCTTCCTCGGCGCAGCGGCGGCGCTCTTCACCTTTCTTGCTTCAGCCGGCCCATCGATCGCCCAGGCTTTCGTTCAGGCGCGAAAAGTCGCGCTCTTCAGCATTTATCCGCAACCAGGGAGATCCAAATGAAAAAGTTGCTGGGGCTCTTCGCCCTTCTGATGTGCGCGCCGGCGCTCGCGCATGGGCCGACGCCGATCAAGGTCGATGAGTCCATCGTTATCGCCGCCGATCCCAAGGCCGTGTGGGCCGTCGCCGGGAAGTTCGACGGGCTCGCGAACTGGCATCCTGACGTTCAATCGGTCAAGGCGACCAGCGGCGACGCCGCGGGCGCGGAACGTGAAGTGACCCTCAAGAAGGGCGGCGTTCTCAAGGAAGGGCTCGACGAAATCGATCCGGCGGCGTTCAAACTTTCCTGGCGCATGTCCGATCCCAATCTCGATGCCATGCCGGCGAGTTCCTATTCGCTGACTTTCACGGTCGAGCCCGGGCCGCAGGGCGAGAGCATGGTGAAATGGCGCGGCCGCCTCTATCGCGGCGACACCAGCAACGAGCCGCCGGAAAACCTCAATGATGACGCGGCGCGTACCGCCATGTCGAGCTTCCTGCGCAACGGTCTCCAAGGCCTGAAGAAAAAAGTGGAAGGGAAATAACCGCGGCGATGCGGTTTCGTGGAGCAATCATCGTCGCTTGCGCCTGTGTGCTTCTCGCCTCCTGCGGCGGAGAGAAGCGCAGCGCCGAACCCGACGACATGGTCGAGCCCGAGCGCGGCAACGGCGCAGAAATCTGGCTGCGCGCCACAGATCATACGGAGCCTGCGCTCTGGCTCGCTCGGCGCGAAGCCGGCGACGCTGTCAGCGAACGGGATCCTGCGGTGGAGCGCATACGCACGGCGCTGATTTCGGCGCGGGCGCATTTCCTGGAGTCCGCTCGCATGCTGGCGAACCGCACTGCTCAGGTCGGCGAGATGCTGGCTGCGGACGGCCGTCCCGAGGGCTTCGCGCAACTGATCAGCTCTCTTGTCGACGTCGCGGCCGCGGCGGGACAAAAGCAGACCTATGGCGAGCTTTGCCAGCACTATTACAATTTGCGCCATAGCGGAATTGAACGCGACGAGGCGCTGCACATGCTCGCTTCGCGCTATGGAACCCAAAGGCAATTCAGATAGCGGGCCTAAACGAGCTTCATCGCCACCTTGTTTTCGACGGCGATGCGCAGAAGGTCCGCCTTTGAGCGCGCGCCGAGCTTGCGCTTCAGCAAAATGCAGTTATTCGCGACGGTCTTGTAGGAAACCTTCAGAATATGCGCGATCTCCGTCATGTCCTTGCCGTCAGCGAGATTGCGCAGGATTTCGATTTCGCGACCGTTCAGGGCGTCGAGAGGGTTGCCGGCGCGGCTCTGATCGGCGAAGGCGAGCTTTAGCGCGAAGGCGTTCGACAGATAGCGCTCGCCCTCCGCCACCGCGCGGATCGCCTTGATGAAAGCGCGCGGGTCCTCGCTCTTGGCGACATAGCCGCGCGCGCCGCCCTCTATCGCGCGCGCAGCAAATACCGGATCGTCGTTCATGGTGAAGACGATGATCTTGGCGTTCGCGTCGCGCTTTAAAATTCGGCGCAGCAGCTCGAAGCCCGAAACGCCAGGCAGATTGATGTCAAGCGCCACGACATCGGGCGTTCTAGCGGCGTAGACGTCGAGAGCCTCGTCGGCGTTGTGCGCTTCGAACACTTCGATGTCTTTTTGTCCCGAAAGCATGCCGCGGCAGCCTTCAATCACCATGGGATGGTCGTCGACGATGAGAACGCGCATTCATTTTTCGCTTGTTTAGGAGCCAAAACTTATGTTGTGGGAACCGCCAGTCTTGTCAATCGATCGTCAGCGATCGTCAATGGCAAAGCACGGGATGGCGGACGAGGGCGCTCATCATGCGCGGCATTTCGCTTAAAGCCAGGCTGGGATGGTTGATCGGCGTCGTTCTCGTCGCGACTCTGCTCATCAATCTTGCGATTCAGCTGCTTCACGCCGGACCGCGCGTGCGCGCCGAAGCGGGAAGCAATCTCAGATTGATGCGGGAAGTTGTCTTGGCAACGATAGCAAATCTTCCCGAAAATGAAGATCCGGGGCCGGCGCTGCAGCGTCTCTATGCGTCGCTCGGCAATCTGCGCCATTCGGATGTCGAGATTCTCGCCGCCAACGAGACCCCGCCCAAGGACTGGCTGGAAAAAATCCGCCATTCCGATCGCGACGTTCCGGAATGGTTCGTGAAACTCGTCGGCGCCGCGCCGCGGGTCATGACGATCCCTGTGATCGTCGGCGGGCGCGCTTACAGCAATATCGTGGTGATCTCCAATCCATTCGATGAACTCGGAGAAATCTGGTCGGACATGCTCTGGCTTGCGTCGATCAGCCTGGCCGTCACCATTGTCTTCCTGACGCTGGTTCTTCTGTTCCTGCGTCACTCGCTTTCGCCCTTCGACGCGCTGAAATCAGGCCTGGCGCAATTGGAGGCGGGCATGAGCGGCGTTCGCCTGTCCCTCAGCGGGGCGACCGAATTCAGATCGATAGCGGCGGCGCTGAGTTCGCTTGGCGCGACCCTCGATCGCGTCAGGCAGGAAAACCGCGAACTCGTCGACAGACTCATTCAAGTGCAGGAAGCGGAGCGCAAGGACATCGCCCGCGATCTGCATGACGAGGCGGGTCCCTGCCTGTTTTCGATACGCGCCACCTCGGCGACGTTGCAGGAGCTCGTCTCCTGCCCATCGCCAGATATCGGCCGTTTAAGGCAGATGAGCCTGACGATCGACAAGGCCAGCGAGTCGCTTCAGGCGCTCTTTCGCGGTCTGCTCGACCGGCTGCGGCCAAAGGGTCTCGAGGAGCTGGGGCTGGAGCCGGCGCTGAAGGCGCTGTTCGCGTCATGGGCGCTCGCCCATCCCAAGGTCGATCTGCGGCTTGTCGTTCGCCACGATCTTTCTCCGCTCGAGGAGGAGACGGCGCTCGCCGCCTATCGCGTGGTGCAGGAAGGCGTCACCAATATTTTCCGCCATTCCGGCGCGAACAAGGGCGAAGTAACGCTGGAATTCGGATTGGACGCGTCCGCGGACTCGCATGAGTTCGAGGGAGAAGCGCCGCCACAACTTATGATCACGATCGAGGACAACGGCGTTGGCATTGCCGAACGCTTCGTCCCCGGCATGGGTCTGCTGGGCATGAATGAGCGCGTGCGCGCGCTTGGCGGCGCGCAACGGCTCGAAAAACCCGAGTCGGGCGGCACGCGGATCATTGTGTCGCTTCCGCTGCGCGACGAGGGCGATTGATCCAGCTGAAACAAGTCCTCCCGCCGGCGATCGGGAAATTTCGGAAGCGTGCATGACGCAAGTTTGAAGGTGAAAAGCTGCGCGCCACTCACTATTCTTGATCGGAACCGCCGTCTTGGCGGACAGGGAATCTGGAGGAGCAACGCCATGGCATGGTCGCAACCCACTCTCATCGAAATCTGCGTCGGCATGGAAATCACCAGCTACGAATCAGCAGAGTTCTGATCGGCTGTTTTCGTTCGGCGCGGGGCCAGGCAAGACTGGCTCCGCATCAGCTGGGCATGGGCGCTACGGAGACGATCTGACGCGCAAAGCTGCGCCGTCTCTTTGAAGGCGCAGGGAGCGGGACGCGCGCGAACATCCAAACTTTGGGCGCGACGATATCTGAACGCGCACGGATCTGGCACTCAGCCCGGTCTGCTACCAGCACATTGTTTTTGAATGGCTTTACCTTCCAAAGCGCTTGCCCTCGGAAGATTTGCTCCTAATCTGGGGCGAATCGAACCGCCGAGGAGAAGGGCATGGCGTCCAGCGGCTTCCGTCTGCAGCTCGAAGGCTACGGCCTGACGACGGCGAATATTCTCTATGGTCTGCCCGATTATCCGAAGATCATCCAATCTTATATCTGGCAGGAGTATGATCTCCATCCGGACTTCCCAGAGCTGCGCAAATTTCTCAACTTCTGGATGCGCAGCCTCGATGGTCCGCTCCATTCGGTCATCGTGGCGCATTCAAACCTCATCAAGCCTGCTGAGATGAAGCTCCTTAACGGCGAGTTCAAAGTGAATTGACTTCGCGGTTTGGCGCGACCTCATCCGCGTCAATCATCGCGCGGTCTGATCTCTCGTAAAAGAAACGCCCGTCAGTCTGACAGGATGACAGACAGCATCTGCGCCGCGCGCTGTCGGATGCGGCGGCGGTGATCAGCGCGGCCGGCGAGGGAGAAGCGAAGATGACATTCATCCGGCGCGCCTGCTTGGCTATCTCCGATCAGGCCTGGCCTGTCCCAAATGAGAACTCTAGGCGCGACTGATATCAGCGTCGCCCTTTCGCCAGCCTGTCGAAGGCGAGAAGCTCCTCCATCAGCGCGCCAAGTTCGGAGAGCGGGATTTGCGTTTCGCGGTCGGAGACGGCTGCGCCCGGATCGGGATGGGTCTCGATAAAAAGCCCGGCGACGCCGACGGCGACCGCGGCGCGGGCGAGCGTCGAGACGAAGCGCCGCTCGCCGCCCGATGACGCGCCATGACCGCCTGGTTGCTGGACGGCGTGCGTCGCGTCGAAGATAACCGGCGCGCAAGTCGTTTCCTTCAAGATCGGCAGCGCGCGCATATCGGCGACGAGGGCGTTATAGCCCAGGCTCGTTCCGCGCTCGGTGACGAGCACGCCGCCCCCACCCGCCGCGCGCGCCTTCTCGACAGCATGGACCATGTCCCACGGCGCGAGGAACTGTCCCTTCTTGATGTTGACCGGGCGCCCCGTCCTTGCCGCCGCGACGATGAGATCGGTCTGACGGCACAGGAAGGCGGGAATCTGCAAGAGGTCGACGATCTCGGCGACGGGCGCGCATTGCCATGTTTCATGCACGTCGGTCGTCACCGGCAGGCCGGTCTTTTTCTTCACCTCGGCGAAGATCGGCAGAGCGGCGTCGAGGCCGACGCCGCGCGGCGAGACGCCGCTCGTGCGGTTGGCTTTGTCGAAGGACGCCTTGAAGACGACGCCGATGTTCAGCCGCTTGCCGAGCTGGGCGAGTTCGCTGGCGACTTCGAGCGCCATGTCGGCGCTTTCGAGCGCGCAGGGGCCGGCGATCAGCGTTAAGGGCAGGTCGTCGCCGATCTCGACTCGGCGCGCGGCGTCTCCGATGAGAACTCTCGTCACGCGGCCTTGTCTCACGTTTTCACGAGCCGCGCGACCTCTGCGCGAACCGCCGGCAGGACTTCCGCTTCGAACCAGGGATTGCGCTTCAGCCAGCCCGTGTTGCGCCAGGACGGATGGGGGAGGGGGAAGATCAGCGGCCGAGCGTTCTGGAATTCACGCCAGCGCGCGACGATCTGCGAGACGCCGGCACCCTTGGGCAGAGCGTGGCCGAGGCGCGCGAAGTGATAGTCCTGCGCATATCTGCCGATGGCGATGACCGTTTCGATCTGCGGCAGGGCCGCGAACAGCAAGTCGTGCCAGCGGGCGCGACACTCAGGACGCGGCGGCAGGTCGCCGCCCGCGGCGTCGTTCCCCGGGAAGCAAAAGCCCATCGGCGCGATGGCGATGCGCGAGGCGTCATAGAAGGTGTCGCGGTCGACGCCCATCCAGTCGCGCAGCCGATTGCCGGAAGGATCGTTGAAGGGAACGCCGGTCTGATTGACGAGATTGCCGGGCGCCTGGCTCGCCAAGAGAAGCCGCGCAGTGGGCGAGACGCGAAACACCGGCCGCGGTTCATGTGGCAGCCTCTCGCCCATGGGCGTCTCGACGCAGACGCGGCAGGCGCGGATGCGCGCCGCGACTGCGTCGAGCGTCAAAGCTGAGACGCGCCGGCTCATTTAGGGGACGACGCTCGGACGCGCCGAGACTTCCGCCCGCCAGCGCGAAAGATGCGGCAAGTCCGGTGGGATTTCGACGCGCGCGAACTTTGTCAGATCCATCGCGACGATGGCGGTGATGTCGGCGATGGTGAAATCGTCGGAGGCGATGAAGCGCCGCGAGGCGAGTTCCTGGTCAAGAAAACGCATCATCTGCTGCGCGCGCGGCCGCTGAAGCTCGGCGAATTCCGGTCTCTGCGGCGACTCGAGCCGCGCCAGCGCCGGATGGCTGTGACGAAAGGCGAGCGCCACCGGCGCGAACAGGCGGAATTCCACCCGCCGCTGCCACATCTCGACGAAGGCCTGTTCGCGTCCGTCTCGCCCAAAGAGCGGCGGCTCTGGATAAAGCGATTCGATGTAGCGGCAGATGGCGACGGATTCCGTGAGCACGGCGCCGTCGTCGAGAACGAGCGCCGGGACTTCCTCAAGCGCGTTGACGGCCGAATAGGCTTCGTTCTTGTGCTCATGCGCCATGAGATTGACGTCGCGCATGGGAATCGTGACGTTCTTTTCAGCAAGAAAAATGCGCACCCTCCTGGGATTGGGCGCGAGCGGCGTATTATAGAGCAGCATATCGGTCTCGTTCCGGGTTCTGACATGGGCGACTTAATGGCGACGGGCGAGGACGGCGTCGCGCTTTCAGCAGATGACGCAAATTAGACGATGACGAACGACCTCGCGACTCAAGGCGCCTCGGCGCTTGTTCTGTTTTCCGGCGGGCAGGATTCGACAACCTGCCTCGCCTGGGCGCTGTCGCGCTTCGAGAGCGTCGAGACCGTCGGGTTCGATTACGGCCAGCGCCATCGCGTCGAACTTTCGCGCCGGGCGGGGCTGCGCGACGGCCTCGCGCGGCTCTCGCCACTTTGGGCCGAGCGGCTTGGCGAGGATCGCACGATTTCAATCGAGGCGCTCGGCGCCATTTCCGAAACCGCGTTGACCCGCGACGCCGAGATCGCTTTCGCCGCCGACGGGCTGCCTAACACTTTCGTTCCGGGGCGCAATCTGCTGTTTCTGACCTTCGCCGCCGCGCTCGCCTATCGGTGCGGGATCGCCGATCTCGTCGGCGGCATGTGCGAGACCGACTATTCCGGCTATCCCGACTGCCGCGACCAGACCATCCGCGCCATGGCGCAGGCGCTCAGTCTCGGCATGGACCGCGGCTTTACCATCCATACGCCGCTGATGTGGATCGACAAGGCGGCAACCTGGCGGCTGGCTGAATCGCTCGGCGGCGAAGCGCTGGTGCGGCTCATCGTCGAGGAAACCCACACTTGCTATCTCGGCGAGAGGGGCCGCCGCTTCGATTGGGGCTACGGCTGCGGCGAATCCCCGGCCTGCAAGCTGCGCGCGCATGGCTGGGAGAACTATCGCGCCGGAAAAGTCCGCGCGACCGTTTGAGACCTATCTGACCGCTCAACTGTGGCATGAAGGCCACAGATGGCGCTGACGTCGTCACGCCGAACGAAGGCGCATTGACAGGCTTCAGCCGGCTCTGGCTATGTTATGTTATAACATAGTCGAAAAGAGAGCGGGCCTCGATGAGGAGAAGCGTTATTGCCGGCGCGGCCGTGTTTCTTGTCAGCGCGAGCGCCTCGGCTCAGCAGGCTTTGCCGACGATCGAAGTCGGCGCCGTCAGTCCGATCACCCGCAGCAAGACCGTCTCTCCTCCCCATTTGCCGCCAGCGCCCGGCGGGCGCAGCCGCGGCGTCGCGCGTCCGAGCGGACCCGAGCCGCGCGAAGCTGCTGTGGCGCCGCAAGGCGTCCTCCCCATCGTCGCCGATCAGTTCGCGACGGTGACCGTCGTCACAAGCGGGGAGCTGCGGCGCTCACCGGGCGCGACGCTGGGCGATGTGCTGTTCGCCAAGCCGGGCGTCACCGGATCGAGCTTCGCGCCCGGCGCGGCAAGCCGCCCCATCGTGCGCGGCCTCGACAATTACCGGGTGCGCATTCAGGAAAATGGCATCAGCAACAGCGGCGTTTCGGAACTCGGCGAGGACCACGCCGTTCCGCTCGATCCCGTCGCCGCGAGCCAGGTCGAGGTGGTGCGCGGGCCCGCCACGCTACGCTGGGGGTCGCAGGCAATCGGCGGCGTCGTCAATGTCGAGAACAATCGCATTCCTACTGCCTTGCCCTGCCGTATCGCGCGCATCCCGACGGCGGACACAGAGGGCTGCTCGATCGTGGAGTCGCGCGGGGCAGTGATGACCGTCGATAACGGGCTGGAGAACGCAACCCTGCTCGACGCCGGCCGCGGCAATGTCGCGATCCACGTCGATGTCCACGGCCGTCGCAGCAGCGACTACCTCATCCCCGGCTATCCCTATCTTTATCCGCCGGACCCGCCGCCCCCCGTTTTTGGACGGCAGCCGAATTCGTCGATGCGATCGGCCGGCGGCTCGGCCGGCGCCTCCTATTTCTTCGACGGCGGCTTCGTCGGCTTCGCGGTGACTCAGTTCAACTCGCGCTACCACATCCCCGGCGTCGAGCCGACGGAGACCAATACGCGCATCGAGCTTCGCCAGACCCGCGCGACGACCAAGGGCGAATTCCGTCCGCCGTCGGCCTATATCGAAGCCGTCCGCTTCTGGGCGGGGCTCACCGACTACAAGCACCATGAACTCGCCAATGAGGACGGGTTCAACGGCGTCCAGCAGACCTTCACCAACAAGGATCTCGAGGCGCGCGTCGAAACGCAGCTTCGTCCCGTCGACTTGTCCTTCGCGACCCTGACCAGCGCCTTCGGCGTTCAGGGCATGCATCAGATCCTGACCGCGCCTGGGCGCGAGGGCGGACTCTTCGACCCCAATCGAACGCGCAGCGTCGCCGGCTATTGGTTCAATGAGTTCAAGCTGACCGAAACATCGAAAATGCAGCTTGCCGGGCGCATCGAACACGCGACCGTTTCCGGCGCCTTCCCGGACCTCCTTATCGCCGGCGAAGCGCCCGAATTCCTTATCGAGCCGGGCGCGCAAATCCCCCGCGTGCGCAACTTCACGCCAAAGAGCGCCGCCTTCGGATTTTTGCAGGATTTGCCGGAAGGCGTCGTCGCCAGCCTGACTGCCCAATATGTCGAACGCGCGCCGCGCGCGCCCGAGCTCTTTTCGCGGGGCGTACATGAGGCGACAGGGACCTTCGATATCGGCAACCCCAATCTTGGAATCGAAGGGGCGAAAACGATCGAAATCGGCCTGCGCCGGCCCATCGGGCCCTTCCGCTTCGAGGCGACCGCCTATGTCACGCGCTTTGACGGCTTCATCTTCCGAAATCTCACCGGCGCGGTCTGCGAAAGCGACATTGCGAGCTGCGCCTTCAAGGGCGAGGGCGACCTCCGCCAGGCGTTCTATGCGCAGCGCAATGCCGTCTTTCGCGGCGGCGAGTTTCAGAGCCAGCTCGACGTTGCGCCTATGTTTGACGGTGTTTTTGGCGTCGAGCATCAGTTTGACGTCGTGCGCGCGACATTCGAGGGCGGCGGCAACGTTCCCCGCGTCCCGCCCGTTCGGCTCGGCGGCGGCCTGTTCTGGCGCGACATGAACTGGCTGGCGCGCGTCAACCTTCTGCACGCCTTCGCCCAGCGCGATATCGACCCGACAAATGAAACGCCGACAAAGGGCTACAATCTGCTGAGAGCTGAACTCAGCTTTCGGATGCTGTTCGAACCAGGCGATCCGCGCGGCCGCGAACTGACGCTTGGACTCGTCGGCGACAATCTCCTCAACGAGAACATTCGCAACAGCGTTTCCTTCAGAAAGGACGAAGTGCTGCTGCCAGGCGCGAATTTGCGGGTCTTCGTCAATGCCCGCTTTTGAGCGGGAAACGGACGACCCGGCTTGATCGCCGGGGCGAAATAGGGCATAGGCGGGGCCAACGAAGCGCTGGGCGTATCCCGGCCAGTTCACCATTGCCGGGGTTAGACCGATGAAAATTCGTAACTCATTGAAATCGCTGCGCTCGCGCCATCGCGCCAATCAGATCGTGCGACGCAAGGGCCGCGTCTATGTGATCAACAAGGTGCAGCGGCGCTACAAGGCGCGCCAGGGGTGATTTCCGGGGCTCGGGCGGGCGGGTTCGTCGCGGACAGCCACTTGGACTTTCGCACCAGCCCCCGGGCGCTGTCAGCGTCTAGCAGCTTGTCGGACTTAAACACGGCGCGATGGTTCGGTTTAGAATCGGCTCGTTGATTCCCACCGGACCACGAGCGACTGTGGATGTCCAACTTCCGAACGATAGACCGGCAGACCGGATTTTT